>Ga0307515_10001388_pt1 | contig 54744 bp, 42 predicted proteins | sample 17_EM_MG_FD_194513 | JGI IMG/M metagenome (GOLD analysis project Ga0307515, IMG submission 194513) | Populus trichocarpa ectomycorrhiza microbial communities from riparian zone in the Pacific Northwest, United States - 17_EM | ecosystem: Host-associated > Plants > Roots > Unclassified | place...
GGCCGGCAGGAATGCCCTCCTAGGGTCTGATACTCTCCTGAAATTGACGCATCTAAGTTTACACTCCACATCCTCTCAGACACTCCTGGAGGCTTCCAGGGACTAAAATACATTTTGCTGATGCTATGCAACGGGAAGCGTGTAATTCTGCGTCACAGGGTACGAGGTTCCGTCAGAGCCGTCAGAGCCATCCGGAACACCGGGCTGTTTCTGACGGAAACCAGAGTTGTTGCTGATGAAGTGTTATTAGTATTATCTATTAGGATTATATGTGGTTCCCCCACCCCATGAACAATTTCAAATTCAATAACAAATACAATATAATTCTGTGCACATTTTCTTTACTACTGGATCACTTCGAGAAGGAAGACCAGTTGTTTGCAGAACAGTGTATTTGGTGGTTGGCAAGTATAATCCAGTTTACTGAGATATTAACCAATTATCAACAATGTAAGATATTCCCTGCCAATTATCTTGATAAAGTCGTAGTCACCCCATTACCCGAATCTTGATTTACCGTATCATTGATCCCAGACTTAATTATCCCTGAGTTAAATATTGCTACCGAGGTTAATCAACTTTCCTTGGTGAAGGAAAGCTTTACGTATTTGGGACATACTTATCAAACCCACATAAAGAAGAAGAACAATACAGTTCAGTCTGGACGAATATCCAAATATCAAGATCCATCGAATAAGGAGCTACAAACGAGATTTGGAGAACATGTCAAGAGGCAACAAGCACATACCCATGCACTTCTTAGGGATGAAGCTCCAATTCAACATTGGGAATAAGATATTGGGTGTGTAGATGTAGTATCAACGATATAGTCTGGAAAGATGTGGACATTGAGGGAGATTACACTTAGACGTAATATTGCCGATAATTCTGAACACCAGTATTATCAAGGAACCTCAGGAGAGTTGTGAAGATATATGTCAATAGAGATTGCACTATCAACAAGTGAAATATCACCATCACTGAAATTGATCAATTATTGAGATTAATTATACGAAAACACTTTGTAATATCAATTAATCCTCGAGAATCCTTATATGAAACGTTCTAAGACTCATCAATACTAGTATATTTCACGTAGGGTAATTATTTGTATTGTCAGTATTGTCTTACACCACAATACAATTTAGTCACCATCTTCCTAGAAGCATTAGAGTCGACTATACATATTTCTCATATTTGCATATATGATTTATGTCAGTTGCCAATACATTATGTTTGGAGATATATATAGGATCTACGTGAAGAACTACGGCCGTGCACCTAGTACTTACTATAGTATCTATAGATACTTACGTATAAGTATAGTTACTTAGGTGGAAGCACCCCTGTAACACTGTGTAATATCCTTGATCTGCCATAATAGATGTAAAAAAACCAACAATTTCGCTTATTAAAAGATATAAGAAAAATAAAGCCCAATAGGAAGCAATGTTACTGAGATACTAGATGCCAATAACTTAGTACAATATTCATTAAGACTATGTACAGCTGACTATTCATATGTTCTTTTCTTTCTATATCTTTCCCAAGACTCAACATCCTGCCAACTTAAATATGAGCTAACTAAAAATTGTAGCTATCAATATCCAAATCACCTTCTTCAACAGTCTTCACAAATAGTTCCAATGGGAGCAGACCCATTTCGAAATCACGGATGCTAGTGTATTCAATGGCTGTGATCAAGGTTTTGTGTAGAATACACTAGGTGTTAGTGATCTTTCGAAGTTCTTTATAATGTAGGTATAAAGCTTGCAATACAGAGACCATATAACTGAATATGCACTTCAAAACCTTTTGTTGAACAATATGCTCAAGAGTTATTGGCATTCTATTGGAGAGTATAAGTTTTTCATTGAGCAGTTTGAAGTTTTATACAAGAGAAAGATTGGAAGAAATGATGAATAAAATGGTGAATAATATTTTAAGGTGTTCTTTGCTGCTATTATTTGGACAGTGGGTTGCTGCTAGTACTTTATTCTTGTTATTGCCAAAGCAATGTGATTTCTTCATTGTCGAGTTCGGAGGATGATGCTACTTCAGATACTCCCACTGTGATCTCAAGTGTAGTTCAACATCTATTGGAGAGGGTTTTTTCTATTTCCTCAATTCTCTAGTTGACATAACCATTCATCCCATTTTGTTATCATGTTTATGCATGAGTGGTTTTAAAGTATTTCTCTCTTGCCTAGGGTTATACTCTGCAAGATAACAAATACAAAAAATAACAGATCATAACTTCAACTTTGGTATCTCATATTTCATTAGTCCAGTTGAGTGTACAGCTGTCAGCACTTAGTCTAATAGTACTTATTGGAATTGTATTAATGCCTCATATGTAATTAAATTTATCAGCAATTGCATTAGACATTTAATCAGTAACCAGCCCCTACTCCACCAATTCACATTATGATATGGTAAGTAATTTTAGTTTATCTCAATAACTAGATTTATATAAAACCTTCAAACATCAGTGAATACAAGTAATTCATCACATATTGTGTGCACAGATCTTGACTATTTGATAACTGGGAGTTGCTATGAATTGTTTCCACTTCTCAGAAGACTCGGCTTGAGGATTCCTCTTGTATATTGCATGACACCTACTTCACACCTAACTCTGCATAATCACAACCTACATCAGCAAAATGTAAAACGGTTTGGAAGTTGTAACTGAACAACACAGCCACTCTGAACAGCCACACTGATGCTTCCTGATGCTTCCAGATGCTCCCAGATAGGCTGAATGCAAAGCAATGTGCTCTCAGGTGCTCCGAGACTACTTCCTCGGTGCTCCTCAATGCTCCGGAAGTTGTGGAACAGATTACAAGTATAGCCTGAAGAGTGTATAGTTGTCTTCAAAATGCTACAAAATCAAACTATTGGAATGTGCAAATTTGGGAGCTATTGGGAGTATTGGCCTCGTCTCCAAGACGATTCCAGGGCCCCTCGAACCTCGAGCCATACTCTCCGGGAGTAGTGTTAGCAACGGGTCAGGGTAACATGCCAGTGGCCTGGGTTTGGACCGGAAGAACAGTTCGGTTCGGTTCCAGCACCATCCAAAAACCCGACCCGCAGCTTCTTGGCAGTCCAATCCCAGCCCCGTACCTGTCCACCTGCAGGTTTCGCCGGGTTTGGCTAGACATGTTGGGTCCAATCTCCGGTTCTGCGTTTCGGGTTTTTCTATTTATGGTTGCATTCAGATATCCTACTGTTAATTGCAAAATATTGACTTTGGTACTGCATTGTCATTTCCTGATGTATTGACAACCTTTATATAGCAAACAAGTAGAGAGACACTCCCTGCCCCATCCTGAAAATGAGCGTCAATGGAGCGTCAACAATTGATGGTCTTGCATCTTGGGTAATCTAAGTGGCACTTAATTGCACGTATCTATAAACAAGTAATTAGCAGCCTTTGTGAGCAAATAAGCAAACGATATTCCCGTGATAGCCTCCTGAACAGTAACAACTTATTTCACTCACAAAGGTGCAACTAAGTGTTCACGAGCGTTTTAGACTACAAAAATGGCCAAAACTGAGTATATGGACTGTAACAGCCACAGCGCGCTTCGATAAACCATGATCAAAGGCCCAAGATCATTGACACTCCGTCATCACTCCACTGACGCAGATTTTCATGATGGGGCAGGGAGCGTGTCGCTTTCTTTTTTGCCTATAAACGATGGCAACACTTCCATTATGTGTAATCACTACCAAATCGCGTTATTATTACCCGACTCACAGGACCAGAAATTGTTGACGCTCCGTTGACGCTCAGTGTCAAGATGGGACACGGAGCATCTCGCTTTCTTCTTTGCGTATAAATGTTGTCAATACTGTTGTTATGTATTACCACTACAAAATTATTTCTTAATTACCAGACTAACAAGACGTAAAATCGTTCACGCTCTGTTGACAGTCATTTTCAAGATGGGGCAGGGAGCGTGTTGCTTTTTTTTTTGCCTATAAAGGCTGGCAACACTTCCATTATGTGTACTCCCTGCCAAATCACGTTTTTATTACCTTACGTACATGACCAAAAATTGTTGACCCTCCGTTGACGCTCATTTTGAAGATGGGGCAGGGAGCGTCTCGCTTTCTTTTTTGTGTATAAAGGTTGTCAACGCTGTTGTTATGTATAACCACTACAAAATTACTTTATAATTACCAGACTAACAAGACCAGAAATCGTTGACACTCTGTTGACGCTCATTTTCAAGATGGTGCATGGAGTGTGTTGCTTTCTCTTTTGCCTGTAAAGGGTGTCAACACTTCCATTATGTGTATTCACTACAAAATTGCGTTTTTCTTACCCGACTTACGGGACCTGAAATCTTTGACGCTCCATTGATGCTCATTTTGCCACGGGCGTAACTGCAATATGGAACCATTCACTTTGGCATACTATATCAATAATGGTCTTGTGGCAGCCATTCTGTGCTGTTCATGTACATTCTCCTTTCTAACTACATTGTTCTTTAATGATGCATATAAATATACCCTTTGAAATATACTTTAAAGTGTCTGCTAATTGTAGATAATGATAATACTCAAAAATGCCATTCCCTTCAGACAACTCTCGTCTTCACTGTCATGTTCACTCAAAAGGCTGCTGTTGTCTACACAATGGCTGTCAGCTGCATTACCACGCAGCTGATTGTGTACTAACCTGCGGATAGACCTTCATCAGTCAGCAAATCTGGAATGAAATCGTTATTGCGCATGTAATCCTTGGCATATGGATCAAGATTGATAAATCGAGCGCTGCGAAGCGGAGTATGTATATACACATATCCGGGTGGCACACCATCTGTTTCGGAGCTTTGAGTTCTCTCACTGTCATCAGGTGGTGCAGGTGGCGTTCTGGGCCTCAGTGGTGCTGGTGGTGGTGCAGATGCACCTGTACCTAAGCGCCTCCAGCAAGTCTGTGGATTCTTTGCTGTGCCATTTTGACAAGGAAGACAGCCGTCCGTTTGATTTTCCCGAACATTTGCCGGGTGTCCTTCTATCGCAGCCTTCACCTTGTTATGCCTGGGAAACACACCACCCCACTTCTTCTCTTCTCGGACTTTGGCGCCTGGTTTCTTGATAACTTGTTGCGTTTCCTCAAATGCGGCGCGCGAAAACCTTTCTTTAGCCCTTTTGGCTATATTCAAGGCAAGATGCATGTCGGACTGTTCTAGCTGGACCCAACCTCCTTGCCTTGCCATAGTAGCTGACATGTTGAATACCTACAAGAAATTAGTTGCTGCTTCTAGAGTGAGATTCAGCTGTGACCTCAACCATATATGACTCCGTAGCCTCCTCTAAGGTCTTTAGAGCCTGTTTCGTCCATTCTTGGGGACATTTATCACCAAATGCATCTGCAAAAATCCAAGAACTGACAACATCGTGATGTTCAATTTCGAGGAATGTGCAGACAAATGCCTTGGTCAACAATGGAGGTTTCCCGTGACAGGCAATGATGAATTCGTGACGTAGCTCACTACGTACCCCAGCTGTGCGTTATACTGTTAGTTGACCGTCCTCTACATCGATATGGATTGACTCACATCTGATTGCATGCTGCATCATATTCTTGCTGGTTCCGGTTGTACGTACTATTTGTAAATGTGCGTCCTGGGTCATATTTTTGGTGGCTACAATTGTAGCATTGCGGTGAACTACCTGGTCTCTGCGTTGCTGCTGTGTCTCACCGGGTGGCACATTGTGTGATGCGCCTGTCGTTCGGCTCGATTCGGCTTCAATCGCACCTGGTTCAAGTATTTCTGTAGCCATGACTTGCTGTTGTGGAATGGTGAGGAAGATGATCATGAAAAGAAGTGGGAAGTCCTGAAGATTATATAGTTAGCTACAAGTCAAAATGGAATGAGTGACAGCCAACTTGCACCTTCAATTCAACCTGAATCTGGCTGCGCATAGCTGCACTGCGTATAGCTGCAGGGGATAACAACGGTCGCGGGATTTGCAATAAGTCGGTCGGATGTTGTTTGTTTGTTTGCAGGGATACATTGTGGTGAACGACAGCTGATATCTCATTTTTGATAGATAAAAAAAGGACATTCTTCGATGGAAAGGACGTCTGGTGATGTTTGTCTCAAGACATCGCCAGGATCTTACATGAATCACACGCTAACCATCAAGTCTTAGAATACGGTCAGCATGACTATTCCTAATGAAGTGACAGTCAAAATGCCAATTTCGCTTTGGTGTAATTGATGAAACCTACCAACCTTGACATAAAAGACGCAGCTTGCGACCATGTGGTCCATATCTTGCAACATCCAACATCTCGCCCAACAACAAGGTCAACACAAGATACAATGGTCAATGTTCCGAAAAAGAACCTTTTGCCACTTCCGGAGGGCAAATACTGCAAATCAACGAAGAAATCCACACGACGATGTCATCAAGCGAATGAAGGCAACAGTGGCTGGGAGGCAGAAAGGGTCCGAGCGTTGGGAGCATTGCGCAGCTTACGATCTAAAAAGAAGCTTTCTGCAGAGAAACAACGGGAAACGCACTTTTTAAGCAACGAAGATAATGAGAAATGGATCAAGGATTATGTGGATAGAGAGACCGCAGTGGCAAGAAAGTGAGTTCAAGATGCAGAGACAGCGATTATGCAAGAGCAGGAAGATATGAAGAATGTTGAATAGGCACGATCGACAACCACAAAGCCTGAAACCACATTTGAGGAGATGTTGAATGCTATCGGAGACAGTATGACCAATCTTGCAAATTCTGAAGATGAGGAGGATGGGGAAGATGAGGATGATGACAAAGAAAATACAGAGCTTGGCAAGCTGAGCGAAGATGATGAACCTGGCTGGGTGATGGGCACAATCTCCAAAATGGTACAGCACCGCATGGAGAGCTTTCGCCAGAGGCAGATGAGGTTTGACAAACTGACGCAACCGGGATGGGGTGTAACACTGCGAGATTCACTCTAAGTCCTGATCAATAAAAGCCCCTAATGAGTTCCGGACTGATAATGAAGAAGATGAATAACGCCTCACTCAGGATGGGTATAATGATTAACACCCAAGGAACACAAGATAACTGTACGGTTCTCTGTTCCCAATGGATAGTATCCACTAAAGCGTATCATCTTTAAGATATCAGTATGCTGATGTACGCGACTCCAGGAGAGCCTGAAAGAAGTATCCTCTGAACCACCACACTATCATGATCACTCTCGGACTTCTAACGGACGCAAGAGTATCATCCCAGCAACCGGCACTTATACTCGAGGACCGACTTTCCAGGAATATGACGACTCCAAGTATCGACTTGTCTACAAGAAACAGCAAAGTAGTTTCACCTCAGCAGAAGGAGTAGTGCCGACTCAAGTGTATCCTAGCAGAAGTATCCTCTGAATCACCACGCTATTGGGCTGATCCTTGGACTTCCTTCAGACTCCAAAGTATCGTCTTGCTCTCTTCCTGATCAACGACTTGCCTTAACAAAGGTACTAAAAATAACCAAGTATAAAGAGTAATAGGTTTATCTGTGATATAGAACTGAAGATGAACGTACAACTCTGGACTTCAGAAGAGAGGTATCCTCGTTGACTTTGATACAGATCTAATGGATAATACACAGGAATACAGTTAAGGCTCAACCTCCAGGTCTACAAGGTCAATAGGTATCCGTAGATGAATCTCAATGTAGATTGTATATTCGATAGTAAGTCATTGATGTCCTTCCTCCATGTCGGCATCGCTGATATATAAAAGACGATCCACACCCTTAACAATCCTAAGACTGCCAAAGCCCGTTTCGGAGTTCAGACACGTAACTGCCTTATCATCCTTGCCTTCTACCATTGATGGTCGAGTTCTGACTCCCACGAGTATTAACTACGTCATCAAGATAATGAGCTCGTATTGCGACACTATTGCTATTGGCGATACCTCGTATGGATACGAGCTTATCAGAAGCCAATTATCAACGAATAGGTTTCTATCACCAAGAGCCAGTGATAGTGCCCTCTCATATACCCACCGGGTATGTAACGGTTTAATGATTGCGGCAAACGACAGAACCCTTAATTTGACTTCACTTTACTGGAGTCAAATATACAGTATTGTGCAACTGAGTTAATTTGCCATATATTGAACAGAGAGTATCCTGCGCTACTCCGGACACATGAATCCAACGTCCCATTCGCCCAGACCAAGATAGTGTGGTCGAACTGAGGGTTGACTCGTATAAGTCCGTTTGGTTGACTGGGCTCCGATATATCGATTATTGGTTATCAACTTATCTCCCATATGACTCTGCATATCTTGAGATGCGATAGTGTTCTGACATTGATGACATTTCATCTCACCAGGAATGAACCATGGGACATGAGAGAATAGTCGTTTGTTCGGCGACTAGGAATATGGTTTCCTGCTGATAAGGAATGACCATTCACAATAGAGATCATATAACCAATACCGAGTTGAAGATAATGCATATCTTATTTGCGCTCGGCTTCATCGCTGTCGTTGATCTTATTGATATGAATGTAGGGTATTGGAGATATTACCAATCGGAGAACAAATCCGGAAGGTTGATCCAATTAGGGAATCCGAGTGATGATTCATGATTTCGGATTGAGTATCCATATTTGGATTATTGAGTGATCCTGAATGATTCCGGAAGTATGCCTGTAACACCAAAGGCATAACACTACCTCCCTCCTCACCAGGCATGTCCCCAAGCCATATGGAAAGAACCTCTAGCCCCCAAACTATCCTACCCATAACGCAACAAGTGTAATAACTTGCCATTAAAAACCCTCGGTACTTGACTGCCAAGGTAAAAAGGTACAAGCTTTTAACACCAATCCTCAGGGTGTAGTTCTTGCTAGCGGAACATTATTTTCCAGTATGAAAAAGAACTTGCAGTTATGCATTATGCATGTCTTCCTGCATTCCTTGCTCCTAAAGCAATTTATTCCTCTTTCTGCGAGTATTGGGTATCATCTCAAGATTACCGATGTAGAATCATCAGATCGTTGGAATCCTCTGTTAAACCTATATCAAAGGATTCTCCGAAGTAATTGTTTCCCTTGACATGTAAATGGGAAGGTGTAATGCCTTCCGCAATTATCTTGCTGTGTCTTTGGCAAACTTCTGAACATCCCGATACTTGTCATAGAACAAATAGGGCATTGTTCCTTGTTCCGTCTTTAGCATCTTGAGCAGAGCAACAAGTCACTTATAGTCTCGTACTAAACATCTTCAACGGAGATGCTTCGCTGCATGCTACAATAGTTGCTTGCTTTAGACAAGAAGTCGTAATAATATTGTATCATACGATGATCAATAAGAATACCACACCCAGCATTCCTTTCATTCCCTGAGTACTTCAGCCAATCTAGCCCATAGGCAGTGACTGCTTATGATTATTGGGCGTCGAAATGCATTCTTCGGATTCTCGTATCCTATTAATGCTTTGGCTGCACGATTATCATTTCTTCCTTGACATTGGTCGCTAAGGCCTGACTCTGGAGAATGATCTATGTATACGAAGCGTACACATTGAAGCTTCAAGGTTTCGATTGCTTTCGTTGTTAAATCATAGAATGCACTCTATCCATTGTTCCTTGACACATCGGCATCTATTAACTAGCTCATCTTTTGTGTAGTAGTCAACAACCACCTCATACAAATGAGTCGATGGACGACTATCCTAACAGCAGTATCCTGTAAACCACCTTGCTATTGGGCTGGCTTCCTGGACATCCTTCAGATTCTCCAATGCTGACTAAAAACTCCTGGATATTCCATCCAACATTTGGTTTACGTATCTTTCAGTGTGGATAATGAATGCAACGTGCTGCTCTATTCTTGCAACAGTACTCCGACATTTTTCTTAATTCACTTTGACATGGAGAAGTTGAATCATCTATCTGGCTTAACGACTAGCCACTTCCAAAGTGATGTTCATAGAATCATGCTAATAAGATCTCGACAACCAGAATATATAGCCTTGTCTCTACCTTAAAGGATTCTTATAATATCTGCGTTGAGTAACATGTCAAGTAGTATTTTATCGCATATGCGCAAGTGTATAGTAGACCATTGCGTTTCCTTGGTAACCACACAGACAGCAGATCTTTCATCCTAGTCCTCTGATACTTGTTACCTGAGTATTGTTCCTGTTGGTTGTTCATGTTCCCACCACCGGGACACTACTTAATCTCAACGTCAGAAGATTCTTATCTAATCAACCCCATTTGTCATTCATGCTTCCCACTATCGGGACACTACATGACTAATCTCTCATTGTCTCTGTTGGTCATTTGTACTTCTCGCTATCGGAACACTACTAGACTCAACCGTAGAGAATTGTTTTCGAGATTTTGGGTATTAAGATGTTTACATAATGTAATAATTTGGAACCAACCAAGGCTACCTCCCCCCTCAGTAGGCGGGCTCCGAACGCCATCAAATATACCATTTATGTGCATTGCACTTTTTAATAGTAAATGATAGTTATTGAAATTCCATCAGTATAATCATACTTGTCGTATAACGACTCTGACAATGTGGCATAACATTCCCCTATTATCACGTAATAGTGGACGCCAACTATGTCATAGTAGACCCAATAGATTGACACATCTCATTGGGTTATGTTAACATATAGTACTGATGTTTTCTAATTTCGACACTAAAGATATGAATGTTTGGTACTGAGACAACGTATCAGTTCCCATTATTGTATTTTAATAAGTCGATTGCTTTTATAAGCTTAACAGCTGATTATATAACAATCATGCCGTAATGCTATGGCATAATTAATGGTAACACGGTAAAATTAATGGTTGCATGGTTTATTGTGAACAAGTTTCCTCATATATGCAAACTGATTAACATGATAGCCTGAAGGCAACCATCATGGGCGATTTCTAATGAACACTGAATAAGCCCTGTTGCATGAGATGGAGACATGCGCGATATCCCCTTTTTGATAATAAAGAATATAGGAATTCTTAATTATGAGGCATATCATGCCTTGGTCGTAAGGCCATGATAGTTAAATTAAATAGCCAGACCGTTTATAATACCAACAGAGCCATTGTTGCTAGCAATGTTCCGTAGTAAGATTTCTTCAGCTGCTAATAGATGGGGCTACCATCAAATATCTATGCCTTCAAGATTGACTAGCAACTTCCGTGCATCAATATCACATCTTGACATAGCAGTGATATCGCAATACTGAAAGGCATAACTGCTTGGATCTCATGACACAACGTGCCATTCATAACATGGTCATCCACAACAATATAGTATTTCTACCCAACAGGTCCGGTACAATTTCAACATGAGAGTATTCATGATCATTACGGAAGAGAAGTATCGAATATCATTCATGGCTGCGACGAGCCCTTCTGCATTCCTATCCGTATGCCTCAGCATTTACGTTCTATGATCATCGAATATCAAAACCATATGGTATGGCGCTTGGTTGATAACATTGTTAGTCATACCTCACAGTGACTGTACAATGATGAGAATGAATCTCGCTATGTGAGTATCAACATGATCCGTGAGGCGGGCCTCATGAACTTATCATGTAACGCGATTGCAACTGCAACCTCGATCTCTATAGAAGAGATGTACAAGTAGATACTGTACAGGTGTACTACTGTAATTTCATAAAATTAATGTACCTGGTTAATTTCCTCTCCAAGGAACATCAACTGTAATGATGTCTATCCGAGCATAAAGGCAACGGATTAACGGAATGCTGCATATCAGGTGTAAATAAGCTAACATGGTAGCATGCCTTCCCAGTCTTATCTTGACACAAGATTTACAAGTGGGAACATTCTTTGCTGTCGCGCCTTTTGCATAAGTGCAAAGTATTCACTGTCATTGGAGTGATCATGGGCGATCAATGACTCCCAGACGTCGCAGTGAACCACTGCTCTGAATCGAAGGACTGTCGCCATGATATAACTCCTGATGTGTGAAATGACATTTCCTAAGGTGACTAATAGAGCCATATTGCTTATCCATGAATACATCAGAGAGTATTCCAATAACTGTCAAAGCATACCCCACAACAGCTTTCACCTTGTAAACAACATTCTCAAGAATCCCATAAGCATACATAGCTTCAAGGTATCAAGCCAGACCATAACGCAAAGATAGGCAATGATGCGTAATGTACATCCAGAGCCATAATATAATAAGTTATGCGATGCCTAACGGGATTGTTGAAATATTCGATTGCTATGACCATCATAGTAGAATCACAATATAGTAGGCTCAACAGCAAACAATAAATTGAATTCGTAATAATCAAAAAACAGTCAAATCAGAATTCCTAAATGATCAAAGGAAAGTCGTAAGGCATACTAGGAAAACAAAACGTCTCCACCTTCCAGCACTAGTTCTCGCTATCGGAACTTTCTGGACCATTACTTGAGTAACCATTCACCAGTTAAGCATAAGCTCAGCATATTCTTCATCCTGTTCCATGGATATAGACTTGTAAAAGTGTCTATCAAAGAAACTCATTCGAAACGAAAGAGCAACGAAATGGTCAAATGTAGGAATGTCCCACGAAGGCGTAACAAATATTGAAAGGTCCGCCTCCTCATAAGCCAGGAACCAAACTTCTTCCTCATCCGCTGTAAGGTAATCGTCATCGGTATCTTCCTCTGTAATATCTGAATAGGAATCGATGCAAGATTGACACCATGGGTCCTCTGCGAGGTCATTATCGATATAGGCCTCACAACCCATTCAGGTAATAGTCATCGTATGGTTGTCTGTCAGGGGTATGTTCTAAAACACAATGATCAGTAAACAATAGTAAGGAATATTGCTTTGTTTCCCAAATCTCGTTTGACGGCGATACTGAATTTTCCGATATTGGAGACTGGAGCAATATAGTGTATGACTCTGTGGTAACTTGGGAGTCATCGAATGTCTGTCTCACAACCAGTGACGAATGAGTTTACCATTGACCCAACGACATAACAATATAATCGTAGACAATGGAAAAGATAGTAAAAGTGAACAAGCCAAATGATCCTGACGATGGATCCTTCAGTGATTCTGTATCGTCACCATATTCGAGGGCACAACAGCCTGGACATTCTCCACAGCAATCATCGAAGCCGGGGTACTTGATCCACCATTCCTTGAATACTGGGTCATTGACCTCCAGCATTGTCCCATCCGTCGCACTATCCCTATAATACTGATGCCAGGGAGACTGCATTCGGACTATCCCAAATGAGATCTCCAAAGGCATGGTAATCGAAGTAAAGGTAATCTTCGTATGGAAATAGTTCTTCAAGGGAGTTGAAGGGATGGAATGGTTCGGGGTCGAATAACGATGTGTGATAACCACCATGGTCTGTCACATTGATAGATCGCGAACATTTCGATGTAGGAGCCATGACGAGGCAATGGTCGAGAATAGCGAACAAGTAACTCACAAAAAATGTCTCGTGCGAAGGTATAGTGTTTACTTTATAGTGCAACATGGGAAGATTCACCCTAAGTCCTAATCAATAAAAGCCCCTAATGAGTTCCGGACTGATAATGAAGAAGATGAATAAGGCTTCACTCAAGATGCGTGTAACGATTAACACCCCAGGAACGCAAGGTAAGTGTTCGGTTCTCTGTTCCCAATGGATAGTATCGACTAACGAGTATTGTCTTTAAGATATCAGTATGCTGATGTACACGACTCCAGGAGAGCCTGAAGGAAGTATCCTCTGAACCACCACACAATCGTGATGACTCTCGGACTTCTAATGGATGCAAAAGTATCGTCCCAGCAACCGGCATTTATACTCGAGGACCGACTGTCCAGGAATACGACGACTCCAAGTATCGACTTGTCTATAAGAACCAGCAAAGTAGTTTCACCTCAGCAGAAGGAGTAGTGCCGACTCAAGAGTATCCTAGCAGAAGTATCCTCTGAATCACCACGCTACTGGGCTGATCCTTGGATTTCCTTCGGACTCCAAAGTATCGTCTTGCTCTCTTCCCGATCACTGACTTGCTTTAACCAAGGTACAAAGAATAACCAAGTATGAAGAGTGATAGGTTTATCCCTGATATAGAACTGAAGATGAACGTACAACTCTGGACTTCAGAAGAGAAGTATCCTTGTTGACTTCTATACAGAACTAATACATAACACACAGGAATAAAGTTAAGGCTTAACCTCCAGGTGGAGAAGGTCAATAGGTATCCGTAGATAAATCTGAATGTAGATTGTATGTTCGATAGTAAGTCATTGATGTCCTTCCTCCATGTCGGCATCGCTGATATATATCAGACGATCCACACCATTAACAATCCTAAGACTGCCAAAGCCCGTTCCGGAGTTCACATACGTAACTGCCTTATCATCCTTCCCTTCTACCATTGATGGTCGAGTTCTGACTGCCATGAGCATTAACTATGTCATCAAGATAACGAGCTCGTATTGCGACACTATTGCTATTGGCGATACCTCATATGAATCCGAGCTTATCTGAAGCCAATTATCAACGAATAGGTTTCTGTCACCAAGAGCCAGTGAGAGTGCCCTCTCATATACCCACCGGGTATGTAACGGTTTAATGATTGCGGCAAACGACAGAACCCTTAATTTGACTACACTTTACTGGAGCCAAATATACAGTTTTCTGCAACTGAGTTGATTTGCCATACATTGAACGGAGAGTATCCCGCGCCACTCCGGACGTATGAATCCAACGTCCCATTTGCCCAGATCAAGAAACTGTGGTCGAACTAAGGGTGGATTCGTCTAAGTCCATTTGGTCGACTGGGCTCCGATATATCAATTATTGGTTATCGAGGTATCTTCCATATGACTCTGCATATCTTGAGATGCGATAGTGTTCTGACATTGATGACATTTCATCTCACCAGGAATAAACCATTGGACATGAGAGAATAGTCGTTTGTTCGGGGACTAGGAATAAGGTTTCCTGACGATAAGGAATGACCATTGACAATAGAGATCTTACAATCAATACCGAGTTGAAGATAATGCATATCGTATTTGCGCTCACCTTCATAGCTGTCGTTGATCTTATTGATACGGAGATAGAGTAATGGAGATATTACCAATAGGTGAACAAATCCGGAAGGTTGATCCAATTAGGAAATCCGAGTGATAATTCATGATTTCGGATTGAGTATCCATATTTGGATTATCGAGTGATCCTGAATGATCCCGGAAGTATGCCTGTAACACGAATGGCATAACATGGTGGGACACAGCCGACTACTTGCGTGAGAGAGTGTTGAATGATGGGACGACTGAACTGAAGGTTCCGGCAGTTGTGAAGCCCCAAACAGACACAACAGCAGCTACACCATCACCGACAACATTTGGAGAGCTGATGCAGGTTCTTGATATCGTCCCCGGACAATCACAAATGCCGCAAGTGACGTCTCTACAGGGAAGTAGTCAAATGAGGCTTGGTTCGGAGATACCTCAGGCAGACAATCATATAGTAGCTCTCATGCCTGACACGGTGCCCGATTCGTCACAGATGGAGATTGCGACGCCAGTTCCACCTGTGAGCTTTCAGCCCAGCATAGAGCATCGCTAGCTAATTATGATATAGAAATCGGATTCGAATGAAGACATGGTGATGGCTCCTGCGTCACCACAGGAATACATTGCCAAATAGGTATTTTTGATGATGTATCTCAAGTAAAAGCAATTTGTACCTACTCTGTTAAGTGTCAGCTTTTTCTGGATTTCAGTGACCAAATTGTGAGACAGGATTATTCGTCAGTGTGTGTGCAAGGGTCGTATGGGCCATACAGATGTTCTAGACACCAATTCAAGTAGATTGGCGAACAATGAACTGTATATGGTGTTGCCTGTTATGGTTAAATGATAAAACAAAACCTAAATTTGAGACGAAATTTACTAACAAAGTGTAAGTCAGTGATGTCATACGACTCATAGAAGGAGCAGCCAAAACACATCCAAAACCCGGATGAATGACAGCTGTCAGTCTGCATTAATTGATGCAGCCAACTGCATAACTCTCCGCTCAGACCTCCTGCACATGGTCGAAATATCGAAAATTGTATATGGTACATTATGGAAATCGAGGAGAATGAGCTGGATAAGGAATGGTCAGGACGTGGCGCTATAAATATCTTAAACTAGTGAATGGATGTTTATGTGGTAAATTGCCGGCCGAAAGCACTGAAATGCGATGGACCTATGTCATTCATCATGCAAATGATGTGTATAGTGGTGGCTCAGAAACTGAGATGTCTCGAAGATTTTGGATTCAAATGATAATACATAGAAATGGTATACTGGCTGCCAAAAAAGACTGTATGGATTTTATGTACAATTGTTGAGCACCCAATGACTGTTAGTATGTCTCTAAGGTGAGCTCAAAGGTGAGCGTCAATGGAGCGTCAACAATTTTTGGCATTGCATCATGGAAAATCCAGATGGTTTCGCTGCAACATTCATTCATAATGGAACTATAGCCCGCCTTTCTAGTCAAAAATGATTGTGACAACATCGCTACTATGTCCTAAAAATGAGCGTCAACGGAGTGTCAACAACTTCTGGCCTTGCATGTTGCAAAATGCAAAGGCTGTGGGGCAACATTAAGCCATAATCGAACTATCGGCCGCATTTCTAGGCAAAATGCTTTTGACGACTCCGTCACTATGCCCTGAAAATGAGCGTCAACAGAGCGTCAACAGAGCGACAACAATTATTGATCTCACTTTTTGGATAATCTAATTGCAATCGAACATAAGTAACCCACAATGAACCCATCGGCAGCCTTTATTGGCAAAAATGCTAGTGACAATATCGGGTCCACCTCCTACAATTGAGCGCCCGCAGAGCGTCAACAGTTTTTGTGAAGGCTCAGAACGCTACACAGCAATGAACTGCATTGTGCTGTTCCTAAATCGAGTTTCACGCAGTCAGTCTTTGCAATCTAACCTTGTATACAACTTCACAAACATGCATGCAATGTCATACAGATCAGATTTTTTTACTTGTAACAGTATAGTCAATATTTAAGAACCAGCAGTCTGCTTTGCTGTCGTTACTTTCCACAGTCTTTCGAGTCGGATTACCTAGCTTTCTAATTCCCACCGCCATGTCGGATTCAAAATCTTTGAACACCATATTGCACAAAGTTATGATCTCTTCCAAAGATGAACGTGTCTTTATTCGTGATTTCAGCAACCGTACTTTACAAATCATCTTCGATACTTGTTGGGCTTCAATGAATGTAGACTTGAAGCAGCCTATTGCTTGGAATAATTCTAGACATGCGCCTTCGTGGCGATTCTATTTACACTGTGGAATTGAGGAGACTGGCAGCCCTGGCATCATGTGTATTGTTTGTCATCAAGTTCTTTGCCATCCATCAGAACATGGGACTAGCTCAATGGGGAAACACTTGCTGGCAAAAGCTCACATCGCAAAGATAAACAAATTAACAGAGTCAGAGGTTACTGAATTGACTAGTTCGACAGTCGATGAAACAGCTTTGGCCATCCTGAAGAGGCAAGGAAGTCGAGGAATCACAACATTAACTTTGCAGAGGAAGATCAGATTTGACATCCAGGTTGATCCATAGTGACAGAAATGACAGACAAAACGTACTAAACTGGCAGTGAAGGACTTTGAAACTTCCGAATTTCACCAGGACACATGGAATCACTACCTCATGTTAGGATTTGTTTTGGCTCATGTTCCATGGAACACTAAATGAAATCTAAAGCTACCACGGTCATATAAGGCGTTACGCGATGACCTAGTGCTGCCATCTGCTATGATCCTCAGCAACATTTGCCGGAGGGAATATGCACTGACCATGGATGCAATTAAGAAGCAATTGGCATCATGAAATAAAGTTAGTTTAGCTTTGGACAGATGGACATCAAGGAACAACCTAGCCATAACGTCGGTCATTGCTTCCTATATGGATCGAAATTGGGCATTACGTGAAGTTCCACTGGCGTTCGATGATGTTGATCGCCTGTTCTTTTCACATTTCGAAAGCTAATTAACGATGATATGTCAAGGGCCAACATACTGGAGCAAGAATAGCCGTACATTGGAAGAACGTTCTTGATCGTTTTGAGCTTACCGACGGCTGTTTGCTTCGAATTACAACTGATAATGCCTCCTCAAATTACTCGATGACACGCGAGCTGCAATCAACACTTGAGGCCTCTGGAATCGAGTGGCCTGCATTGAGGAACCACATACCTTGCATGGCGCACGTCATACAGCTGGCTTTAGGTGCATTCATGAGCAGTCTCGGTGTCAAAGGCCGCACCAAGTCTTGGGAAGCCCATGAGCACGATCAGCTATTTGGAGAGAATGAAAGTGTAGACATTGGGAAGAGTCGAAGGCTTCGAAAACAGGGCAATGCTAGAAACAATAAGGTGTCAGCCATGAAACCAGGTTTAACAAAGATAATTGAGAAAGTACATATTTCAAGATATGTTGAAAGTGCTGAAACAGACCTTCATATAGCAGAGAATGCTTGCTGAATTGATTACGCTAACACCTGGTCGTCAAAACGAGTTCATTGACTTTCGAAAAGCCACATCAGCAAAAAACAGTTCCGTCCGGGGGGAATGACTCCATCAGAGTGGCCGCAGTCCATCAGAGCCATCAGAGACATCCCGGTGGCAGCTTACTGCGCCCCCGGCGCCTATACGACGCGTCATGTTGCATACCGCCCTATCATCGCGGTGTCAACGTCTCTTCTCGTTCTGTCGGTCTCCAATTTTAAACCAACACTCTGGCGTTGTGGCCAACTGTGACGATACGTCGGAATGGGTTCATTGGGTACGCGCTTGCATCGGGATTGCAATGTGATGGGTGATGCTGCAAAAACCACGCCTCGCGTTTCTTCTACCTGCGCGCAAAATGCAATTCTCTCTTTACTAATTATACATATCATTCCAAGTTGCCAGATCTATGTGGCTATTGACAATCCATCGCTCTTTCTGTCCGTCTCCTGTCTTACTACTAGTAGCTATCTCTGGAATTACGTGCGCGCAGCCAATGATGTTACCCATGCCCAAAACTTGCAGAGCAACGGCTACTGGTGCTTTCCTCACTGGTACAAATTGCGAGACGGGATCCAAGTTACCCAAGTTTTCAGGTATTGTGGTGAGCGCCAGGGCTAACCAGTACTGAACGAAAGCTCCATCCTCATTTGGGAGCTTGATTTTGAATAGTAGTTGCAGTTGCCACGGGAGACGACCATTCAGCGCACCATAACGCCTCCCTGGGAGTTGCTTTTTCCACACCCCATCGTTCCGTCGGTCCCCTCGGCGCCAGCTCTGGCTTCCTGTGCATCGACAAATCTGAGATATGTGTTCACCTTCTAAACCCTCAACTTTAACCTTAATACCACGGTATATACAGAGCTCCATTGGGTGCAGTTGTTCATCCGATATATACGTCTTGTTACGACTCTTATACTTGTTAAACTTCCGTGTGCTGTTGTATATTGTCATGCGGCGCGTTGCGTCTTGCGTATTGTCGAGTAATACTCTGAAGTCTTTGATCATAGAGTCAGGATGCTTTCCATCACGGCGGTTTTGGGGTCCCATGAATTCAGGCTTCGCATATGACTGGGAGCTCAGGGGGGCAGCCAGATCAGCACCGGAAAGGATGACATTGCAGGTGGCTGCGCTGTTCTCCCGATGCTGAGCAAGGACTGGGAGATTGAGCTCTCTGATTTTGAAGCTGAGAATGCGACACTGAAAGGTGATTACTTGCGGCAGGTAGTTGAGATTGTGATTGGAGGCGTTCCAACCATCCTTGAGGTTCATTTTATGTGCTTGTTCATGCCACTCGGAAGAATACTGTTGCAAGGCTCCGTATTGACGAATCTGTTCGACCCAGTGAACCATCAAGTGGATCTTTGGAAAGTTGAAGTCGGCATCTAACTCCTTGGAATCATCTATCTCGTGGCTGATATAATCCCGCCAGGTGTTCATTTCGCGCCGCTTCTTGGACGGTGTCCAAGTTTCAGCATTGGTTTCCTCGTCTACCTTTCGCTTCTTCACGAGTTCCGTTCTCAGGGCATTGGCTTTGGCCTGCACCTTTTTACTGGCTCGCCAGAGTAAGGAAACATCTTTGAAGGTGTGAAAATGACGCAAGGCATCTTCCATGTAGCTCAATGTTGCATCATCTTGAGATATATATTGAACATAGATATAGAATTCTAACGATGCCCCTGTGCACTCAATTGCATGAATCAATATGGGACGCTGAGCGGGGCTTCCTCCTCGTAGAGACTGGGTTACAACTCCAAGCAGGTACCGGCTCATTTCCTTCATCTCCTTCCCTTTCCATTGAGAAACTTCCTCATATGACTTAGTTTTTGGTGTGAGGTTGTGGGAAGCGGGCACGGATACCCATAGTGCATTGTACTTGTCGAGGTGTTCGTGCGTCTTCATAAAGTGAAAAATCCACTTCTGGAGGTGGTCAAGCATGCCGATCTGCAATGTATGGAGGAGGTCGGGCTTCGGGAGGTCGCTCACTATACAGGGAATATGTTGAAACACATCAGCAAAATGTATTTCAGTCACTGGAAGCCTCCAGGAGTGTCTGAGAGGATGTGGAGTGCAAACTTAGATGTGTCAATTTCAGAAGAGTCTCAGACCCTAGGAGGGCATTCCTGCTGGCCTTCTGAGTAACTGGGATCTCTGATGACTGGTACAGAAGGACCATGGGAGTGATTGTGAGAGGTTTGGGAACACCTCGGAGCACAGGAGAGAACTTTGGGTGGACCTGGGAGCATCTGGGAGCGCCGACGACAAGACTGGGAGCACCTGGGAGCGCCGGCGACAAGCCAGGGAGCGCCGGTGACAAGCCAGGGAGCGCCGGCGACAAGCCAGGGAGCACCGGTGACAAGTCTGGGAGCGCCGGCGACAAGTCCAGGAGGGCCGGTGACAGGTCTCGGAGCACCTCGAATCACAGTAGAGCAGTCTGGGAAAAACATCTTTGGGAACGCTGCTGGTGCGCCTGGAAATCATAGCTACTACTTATCGTTCAACGATTATTAAAACACATGTATTCAGTTTGTATTCTCATCTATGTATCTATATAGCTACCCATCTGCACACGGTATATCTGGACTGGCTGCAGGCGGTGCTTGAGGGCAATTCGAGGTGTGCCTGGAAATGACGATCGACTGAACTCAGAGATACACTCCCAGGCTCTGATCGAGCGAGTTTGGAGATGCACTTGGAGGCGGTCACCGAGCGTATTTGCAGATACACTTGGAGGCCATGATCGTGCGAACCTGGAGGCCGTGATCGTGCGAGATTGCAGATGCACATGGAGGCCTTAATCATGCGAGTTTAGAGATACACTTGGAGGCTGTGATCGAGCGAGTTTGGAGATGCACTTGGAGGCCGTGATCGAGCGAGTTTGGAGATGCACTTGGGGCAGTGATCGTGCGAACTTGGAAGCCGTAATCGAGCGAGTTTGGACCAGTACTTAGAGGCGGTCGATGGACGGCACGCCAGGTGCTGAGACTCTATTCATCAGTTAGTTAACTCGCAACCGTGAGAATGTGACAAGGTGACTTTACCTTCGAGCTCTCATGGAAAGCTAGCTGATGGCGGTCTATCATGTAGGGAGGCACACCGGAAGCTGAATCTACATTCAGGGGTGAACTCGTAATCATGAGAATGAAGGGAAGACAAACAATCTTCGGTGGATGGTGTACTTGGTGTATGCTGTACTCGGTGTATTCTTGTACTCGGTGTCAACTCATGATCATGGCATGGAGAGATAGAGAGGGACGACTTAACTTTGTGTTCTGCAATGATGGTAGAGTTGTGGATGAGAAAGAGAGAGATGGGGGATGAAGATGAGAACGATGTGGTAAATACGAGCGGATATGAGAAATCAGGGGTACGACTTGCCTGAATGGGTTGGGAAGACCGCGTATCGGTGTAATTACACGCAGGATCGGGATTCGTACCTGCTGTATCGGGGATGGTATATTGACTCGCACACAAAATTCTTCTAAGTTCCAGTTTCTCATGATGATTTGCCCCATCTCCTCTCATCTCTCTCTTTCTCGTCCTCGACTCTACCATCACCTAAGAACACGAAGTTTAGTCATCGCTGTCTATCTCTTCATGCCATGATCAAGAGTTAATACCAAGTGCAGCATACACTGCGTACTGCATCATCCAAGTATCAACTGTCTCCCAGCCAGTCTCTCATCTCTCGGCAGACCATGTTGTACTCAATTCTCTATATTCCCACAATTACGGGTTAACCAATGAATAGAGTCTCAGCTCCCGTCGCGCCTCCCTCCTGAACTACTGCCTCCTGATCGACCGCCTCCTAGTACTCCACAATCTCGCTCGATCACGGCCTCCAAGTGCATCTCCAAACTCGGTCGATTACAGCCTCCAAGTGTGTCTCTAAACTCGCACAATTACGGCCTCCAAACTCGCTCGATCACAGCCTCCAAGTTCGCATGATCATGGCCTCCAAGTGTATCTCCAAACTCGCTCGATCACGATCTCCGAGTGCATCTCTAAGCTCACTCGATCACAGCGTCCAAGTGTATCTCCAAATACGCTCGATTACGGCCTCCAAGTTTGCACAATCACGGCCTCCAAGTTCATCTCCAAACTCGCTCGATCACGGCCGCCAAGTGCATCTCCAAACTCGTTCGATCACAGCCTCCAAGTACATCTTTCCGGAGCGAAGGCGGGTGTACGGAAATACAGGGGTAACAGAGGTGGATAGAGTGATGGGGAGTATATGCGGCAGACCCCGGAGTAGATAGACATCATCTCATTTCGATCTCATCTTATCATACAATGAAAATACACGCTCTTTATTTCCCAACTTTTAATCTCACTCGCTCTGTCCGAGATGTGGATCCCCAACGCCGGGTAGTATCATATCTTCTCACCCGATTCCTACGCTCCTCGATCCAGAACCGCTCTTTCTCATGGATTCCGTTTGGATGTCGCGAGAGGTGAGGCAGAGTGTTGATTGTGGGCTCTCTGCCTTCTAGCTCCATCGTTTCACTACAACGGCCTCCAAGTGGTGTATCTCTAAGTTCTCTCAATGGGTGTGTCCAGGTGCTCCTCCAATTATCCTCGACTACTATCTGCGGCCAGATTGACTGTATGTATATATTTACAGAGACTTAAATAATGCATGCCATATTATGATGTAGTGAATCTTCTGACTGTAACAAAGATGAATATGATAAGACGAAATGCCTTGTGGGTGTGTAAGAACCACTGCTGTGAGAATACGCCACCAAGTCTCCCGCAGTGCTGTGCAGCAGTCTTGGCTGCTCTTGAAGTCTCCCGCAGATCTGCGCAGAGGTCTCAGAAGCTCCAAAATTTGACTATTCTATAAGTCAAATCTCGTAGCATCCTGAATGCACCTCCATAACTGCAGGTGCTTTCAGGAGCACATGAGAATGCTCTTGCAGAGTCTGAGAGCACATTGCGTAGCTCCAGGGCGGTTTGGGAGCATCTAGAAGTACTTGAAAGCACTAGTGAGGTCGCCCGGAGTGTCTGGGAGGGTTAGGTGTTGCTTCCGGACCGATTTACATTTTACTAATGTAGGATCGACAAAGCTCTAACAAAGAAGAAGTAATTCATCCACATTGGTATGTATTTCATCACCCCAATGCTTAATCTGCTGTTCCTGATGATGTGTAGATACAGAAGACAACAAGGAAGAAACCTCTGGTTCCAGGTGTTCTCCGATCAAGGAGCATTGTGATGACTCGACTGATTTCCTTGTCGAGCCATTTAGCTTTACCATTGCCTATGTGGATCCAGACATTGCTAGGAAAAGGGTGGGTGAAAACGATCCTCAGCTATTCTCAGGGCACTGGCCTTGGGATGATGAATCAATACTTCTGATGGTCACATCGATCGTTGTTACGACCATTGTGTCCATCGTGAATGCTGCAATTACCGGTCTGTGAGACCCCAGCTACAAAATCCGAGAGATTTGGGGCTGCCGGCAGGAGCCTAATGTCCATGGTGGTCCCCATGCCTGTAATGTTACCCCAATCATTGATAACAATACTGCTGCCCGATGGGCAAAGTCAGCGATGAAATTAAGCAACTCAATGCTTTTTTGCGTCATGTATCATGGCTAACACGCCGATGGCACATCTGGTGCCCAGATGCCTATGCGTAGTGGCCGCAGCTACCATCCTCTGGATTACATCCTCCCACCTCTAGCCGAGGATATGATCGAGGATATTGAGGAGGAACCGGATGATGATGCTGAGATGCAGTCCCGCAATCCAGGAAGCTTCCCAGTGACAAAAAGAGGCTTCCAAAAGTACGAAAGGATGCTTCAAAAGCAGATTATCAGACAGCAACGATACCTTGAAGTCATCTGAAACCATGCTCTTGGTCTCTTTGCCAATTACAAGAAAAGCGTTGTTGCTGATGAGGATGTGGCTTGCTTACATGAGCACGATCACATTGTGAATCCTCCTGCTGTGGGCTCTTTGGCAAATAGAAAATGTACAAGCAACCGCCCAGCTGCAAATTAGTTGTTGTGAGCATTGAATGCACTGGCCGGACGGTTGTTCACGGATTAGCATTGTGGGTGGGTATTTTTCTGGCACTTTGGAGGGTGTGTTAGGGGTTTTCCCCTGGCAGTGGTAATGATACATGAATGGATCGCAGCAGAGTACATGTGGCTACAACTACGGTATTCATATGCAAAACACCTACTCTACAAACAGAACATCATGGTTGTCAGTGAAGTGATCTTTAGCGGGATTACACTTCGGCCGCGTGTCCATCAATTAATGACGAGTACGCTCCCAGTAGCGGATTCAAATATCATGATGCAATTATGTCACCATTACTGGGAGGTGAAAAACCTTCAGCAGTGTGCATAATTATTGGCCACATCTATTATACCAATTTAGCAGGACAACACAGTTAAGTTGTGATAGCGCAGAGTTACGTGTGCAGCAGATGTTATTGCAATATGTAAGTACGAGGGATCTGCAAGCCCATGCACTAGGTGGTGCGAACACCTTGCGGCACTCCCTGGTCTACGGAAGGTCAAGACCTAAGCATGCCATGTCTGAGGGATTAATGACATTGGCTGAAGATAAGAGGTCAGAAGCAACCCTACTCATTGGTTTGAGTTAGTATGCATTACAACATCATGAACATGTCATAATCTATGATGGCAGAGTATTGTTTGGTTGCCAATTGAATCTCTGACGCAATGCCAAATAACCAAATTAAAGGCGAGGCATTTAATAGTTAGGAGCTATTGAAACATAGTGCTTTAAAGCACTGATCGAACTATTAGTCGTCTGATGTTCCATCCATCTGAACACATGGGAAGCAAGATATCTAAGTTGAAGTTACTGTTTGATTAAATCTTATTGCTGATGATGGCCCTAAGAGGAGAGTAACTCTTCAAAACCAATCATGCAATTACACAATAACCTTTGAGATGCATAGTGCTCTATCATAGAGCCTAGCTTGTAATAAAAGTGTACTCTATGATATGACAAATGAGATCATAGCAATCCTTGATTGATGATGATGGCCCTTCGGGGAGAGTAACTCTTCAAAACCAATCATATAATACAAGAAAGCTATAAAGAGACAGCAATGCTCCGGCATTGAGAAGGATAGCCCCACAAGCATGAACGATACCTACCTGCAAAGAAGAAGCTGAAATATTATTGTTCTTTTCAGTTCTTATTTTATTATTATTTTTATCTGAGTATTATTAGTATCAACCATTAGGATTTTACGCGGTTCCCCCACCCCATGAAGGATCTTAAGTTCAATAACGAATACGACATGATTATATTCACATTATCCAAATTACTGGATCACTTCGAAAAAGAAGATGAATTATTTGCTGGCCAGTTTATTAGGTGATTGGCTAGTATAATCCAGTTTACCAAGATGTTGATATATTATTGACATTATAAGATATTCCCTTCGGCATATATAAATGGCTTAATAACAATCACATTGGAACATCCTTTGAGCAGTTCCAATATTGTTCCTGACTCCGAAGTTCCTGAGTTCCAATTAGATATGGATGTTGGAACGTATTCAAATATTGATTCACTGGAATCTGTTGCCGACCGCAATATATTGAAAACTAAATGAGTTGTTGGATCTGGTCCAATTGTTAAACCCATTAATCTTTCTAATAAGAAACTTTGGAAAAGATATCCTGGCCGAAATAAGAAACAATTACAGACCTTTCAAAAATCTCTACAGGAAGGTCTAATTAATCGATTAATAGGATTACTAGCAGGTAGACATAGTATCTACAATAGAGTCGGATAAGACATGGATATTGAGGGAGATTACACGAAGACTTAATATTGCTGATTATTCTGAATGCCAGTTCTATCAAGGAGATAAGGGAGAAGTTGTGAAGATACATGTCAATTCAGATTGCACTATCAACGGGCAAAATATTACCACCGCAATATTAATTGATCTTTGACATTAATTATAAGAACATTCTTAGGATATTAATTAATCTTCGAGATTGATTATACGAACATCCTTACAATATTAATCAATCTAGGAGGTGAATTCTACGAACACCCTTTACAATAATAATTACTCTTCGAAGACGAATTATATGAACATTTTTTGTTATATGTATTGTCAATATTGTTTGACGCCACGGTACGATTTAGTAGCGATCTTCTGGGAAGCATCTTAAACTACTATAACCATTTGTCCAATTTGGGTGTACGATTTATTCAGGTGACCAATTCACTTTACCTGGAGATATGCATAAGGATTTTGATAAGAAGTACAGCCGTGTACCTGCATATAGTTACTTAGGTGGAATCACCCCTGTAACAGGGTGGACGGATGAGTAATAATTTGGAGTTTTTTGGAGCGGTTTTGGGTCTCTTTTTGGAGTTTTGTTTATTTATTATTACATCAGTCATATTCATGCATGAAGGGCTGAGTTGAGAGTTCATTATGTTCAGATTAATCGTTGAGAAGCTTGGTTTTAGGAAAGGCACAGTGGCAGCAATAGGACTCCGTGTATGGCTATCATACAAATGGTACTTCGGCATCTTTGCTTAGCAGAAGTTAACCCGAATGATTGGTGAAGTGCAAATGCTTTTTAGCTCGTTGTGATAATGATTTTCATCAAATAAAGCCAATCAACAACTCTGTGGTATGCTTGTCACCTGCCATTCTTAGTTCTGAGTTCCCATCCATCCAAGGAGTTGGAAGCATCGGTGGCAGGACAAGCCAAGATCCTAGAATCGTCGATAGGATAAAAAGACACATCATGGCAATTCTTTTAATCATATCAATGCTCTCTTTCCTTTACACAACCCTTTAATTCCTTTACTATACATTTAATCACATTTTCTTTAGTCACTACTTTAATTTTGTTGTACTTGTCACTCACCGCCTTTTTGAATCATGACACGAAGGTGCCGCACTTCTCCTCCTTGTCCTCTTACGTTCAGCACCAGGAGAAGCAGATGATCTATCCATAACAAGAATCTCGATGACAATCCGAGCAAGATACCTGACAATTACAATGATCAACGTGATGACAATTCAGAATCTGATGACGAGCCTCTCCAGCGACCATTGAGGTAAGCAATAGGCAAGTGGCCGTCAAGCGATTCCTTCACGTCAACACTTGCAAAACAAGTCGTGGCAACTCAATCAACTCCTATGTCGGAGCAACCACTACATGGTGAGCATCGACAGGTCTATATGTTCCCAGAGGAGGAGGATGAAAGCGTGCCTGGGCCACTGGCAGCAAAGAAGGTATTTGATAAAACCTTTAAATGATTGTTTTTGCCCACGAATGTATATATTTACTAAAGGAAGGATTCAAATGAAGCCAGTGAGCAATTGGTTGCATGGAAAGCTGGAAATCTGTGGCGATATGAGCCCTTTGTTAACGACGTGACAGGCCTCATCAGTGGTGCAGAATGGCATACCCAGCCAACTCTGTCAAGTGTTCCGGCGATGGTCATGGCACGTGTAAAGCCTATAGGTATCAATCATGCGATGTTTGGGAATCCCTTTGCCATGAATGCAGTGAAGACTGCACAGATTCATAGTTGGTGGTATGAGGAAATAGCCAGGATTGATCCAGCCCAGAGAATCTCAGACCATCCACATGCCTATATTTCAGTGCTAAATGAATCATCTCAACGATTGTTTTCATCACTGACATTGTGCATCAGGCTCTTGCAAACAATACTTGGTCCCATGCAGCAATGGTATACCGCTGCAAGACTTCAATCAGTTCTATTTGTGGATTTCGAACAAAGTCATCTACAGTGATCGGGAACATGGTAGCCTGGCTATTGACCAAGGACAGGTGTACATGCACCACAAATATTCACAAGGGAAGTTCAAAGTTCCCTTCACGTTTAATGGTTGTCTTGACGATCAATTTCGGAGTGCAAGTTTCAATTTGCACCAACTGAAATTGTGGATTTTATTCACCACACATACTTCTATGGCATCTGACAAATGGGAATGGAAGACAGATCATTTATTGATAAAATCAACGCAATATTCATTGCCCTCACCACGACGGCCATCCACCATTGTCTGTTTGCCTGGACAACAGGCAATGTTAGGGTCCCACCGGAGTTTGGTCCAGGAGGTGGAGCACAATGTAAGTGCAACACAAGAAACATTAATCATACGGTTAATAATGAATGCAGAGATGCATTTCGTCTTTTCAATGCGGATTTTTGTTCTTCCTCGCCAGAGGTTCAAGCCGAAAAGATAGACAGTATCCACAGCAAGATTTGCCAAAGGATCCACTCAACTGGTACGGACCCAGCAATGACACAACCTCACAATGATCAGGCCAGCTTCAATCAGGACTTCCTTGATTATGTCCCAGAGAAGCTGATAGAGCAGCCCAACAATTCTTTTAAATGTCTCAGCAACAGCAACAACATCACCAACATCACCAACATCACCAACATCACCAACATCACCAGCATTGAGAATACAGGATTGGTCAATGGAAGTATGATTGTAGAGGGTGCGATGTCGCTTGGAGATTAGGAATGTTGTCAGTGATCGGATTTAGGACTTTCTTTGTGTGCTATTTTATTCTATGTTTTGTCAATATATTATAGCAGTAGTAAATGTAATACAACTGATTGTTTACTGAAGTCTGAACCCAAACACGTGAGATCATAATCGCGATGAGGAATAACCCTCCCCTGATAGTTGAACAATTTCAAGGTACTGAATGATCATGTATCAACAAATTAAATATCATGAATCACTACTGCATGGTGAGTATCATTGGTCAAATTAAGGCATAAGGGTCTTTAAAAACAATAACTACATGCTTCATTAATCATATGGAGTGAGTAGTATCTTCATTGTGAGAACAAATCGAATGGCGCAACGTAGGAGTATGCCAAGAGATGATATGTGATATTGCCAAAGGCAGTGTCAACCATTCATCAAGTGCTCATTGTCACATTCACAAAAGTGGGTACACTGGTTATGACACTTGAAAACAGCATCGCGATGACTCAAAGAACACTCTAGAATGTTAAAGCAATGCCATATTTCAGGGAAACCTCAATTTCATTTTTTTGAGTTTGTGGGTACAATAAACTAAATAAATTTAATGAAGGAAATTTAGTTTTTGCTGATGTGACTTGGCCAAGTGGTGTGCAATGCCAAAAGGGGAGCTACAGAATCACATTGCTTGTTGTTTCAAGAGATTTGCCGACTTCACAGACTACATCAATCACCATCAGTATTTCAGTCGTCTGAATGATGCAAAATACATTTGTTACAATGCAGTAGCAATTCCAGTGACGTCTTCTCAATGCGACGAGCAGGCAGTTCATGTGGTTTGTTGCACTGGGTCCACAAGGTGGAGAAAGCATAAGCCACCAAGAAATTATACAGTGCTTCTGTGGATGGTGACGAGTTCAGAAAGCCACTTCAAGTCAACTACTGGACGCATTCCCACATGTTTGAAGTGTCTTTTTGTCGTCAAGGATGCTAAATCGAGCGTTAAAGGGCTTTTCGCCTTGGTTCAGACTTTTCCAACATGGCCGATATGTCTGACTGCTGGTATTGTGATTGTCGAGGAGAGACATCAACCTCCTATGCAACCCTTGCATGATGGAGGCTACCATTGTAGACCTCTTTTCAGCATCTGAACCACTTATATCATCCCTATAAGCTCGATCCAAGGGGCTTTGCACCTTCCTCCGCTGTTTCCGCAGCCAGACAGCATGCAGTGGTAATCCAGCAACACGGATGACTTGAATGCTTTCAATTTGTGTTACATATGGATTATTCGATTTGATGCTTTGAGTAATCGTTGCAGCGATATATTGAAATCTGATGTGTGTTTACTTTGGGTGTCTTGATTTTGTTATGGGAGTTGTGCAACCTTGTGTATAATTGCTGTCTCAAGGTATTAAATAGTTAAGAATATTGTTAAAATCAATGAAACAGTTCAAAAAACTGTCGAAATGATTAAAATCTTGAGGACCAATGTCAAACAAGTGTAGTAAATCAACTTAAATAACAAACAAGTTATTAAAATGTCATGACGATGTGATTGCATCATTAAATGCTTCAAAGCATAGTGGAAGAATGCAAACCAGTCGCTCGGATTATTTGTGGAGAATGTGGAGAAGGATCAGTGCATGGGGTCCGTTTTCGGAAACCAATTTCGCTTTTTGCTGATTCAGAGGCTATATATACAATGCATGAGGCAATTGGTCAATTCAATACTCAGCTTGGCAACATCTCTTACCACACAAGAGGCTATAGAAAATGAAAAGAAGATGTGGAGTGAAGCAAGAAAAAGTGGATGTATAAGGAGTGAAAGCCTGTATATATTCTTCATTAGGGTGTATGTTATTCTTATCTTCTTTTGAGTTTGGTTATAAGGTTATATGGATATGATAGAGAAGAGGTATGCTTGACACAAACAGCCAGGGAGGAGTTGAGATGGGAAAGCTCAGTGCTTACCAAAACTCACATTGATAGGGGGGGGTATGAATATACAGGGATAACAGAGGTGAACTGGGCAATGGGAAGTATATATATTTGGGAAACTCCAGGGTAGATAGGTATCCATCTTACCATACAACAAAATACATACTCAATTATTCAACTCTTGGTTCTGCACTCTTGTGTAAAGTTTTTGTAGATACACTCAATCGTGTAGTTCCTTATGGCCGAGTATGTCGTCATATCCTCTCACCCTCTTCCTTTGATCCTCAAACTGGAACCACTCTTTCTCATGCATCGGCAAAAGTGCATATTGACTATAGGCTGCGCTACGCGCACACACGCACACGCGCAGCTCATAGCAAGTTTCCCGTCGACCCCTGCGCGACACGCAGCCTATAGTCATCTATAGTTGATTCATAGAGATGTACGCGTAGGCCTATGGACCTATATACGGTTTGCGGCTGGAGATGGACCTATACCTGTTGTTACTGCCTGGAGTGTTCGCTGTTATACCAGTCACACTATCGCTGCAAGTCCACTATATTGTCCGCTAGCACTTGAGAGTCTGCTTGAAAGCCTGCTTGATAGCTTGCTTGGGAGCCTGCTTGGAAGCCTGCTCGAGAGAGCCACGCTTGACAAAGCCGTGCTTCGGGAGTAGAGTTTTCCACGGGAAGCTTTTCACCAAATGAAAACTCTGAGTTTATGGAAGCTTTAGCCAATAGAAGGCTTTAAGTCTGTTCTTTGACATTGACATTGAGGTAGCCAACCAACCTACTTGACTAAGTGCTTTCGGTACCATGACCATCACCAGCACCATCACCATCACTATCACCATCACCATCCTAACCATCAGCCCCAGACCGAATGTGCACACATACACCCAAAATCGACGGGAAACTGGCTGCAGACTCTGCTGAGAAAACTGAGTCGGAGATCTACTCTCCCCGAGATCCAATTGTCTACCTTTCCTGCAGAATCTAAGGCTGCAATTGTCAACACCATGACCGTGAGGCATCGTGAGATCTTGTCATGGTGGCCGCACTAAAGATAAGGTTCAGACTACCATATCGACCGACGTCATGATTTCGGCCAACAACGCCGCCTACCACCTGCCACACGCCACACGCCGCCCACCGCCCGCCGCCAAACACTGTCTGCCATACACCACCAGCCTCACGCCTCCCGGTGCCTGGCGTCTGCGACTCAGCAAGTCTCTGGATCGAGCATGCAGGAGCATACATGGGAGCATATAGTCAAGTGAGATTGGAACTGTCTTCCCTCTTGAGAGTGTACTTGGGAGCGTAGAGCCAAGTAGGCTGGGAGTGTACCATCGACTGCAATTGGGAGCGTACGTGAGAGCGACTCGGAGGTGTACATGGGAGCATACTCGAAGTGTACATGGGAGTGTCTTGAGAGCTTACTTGGGAGCGTACAGTCAAGCAGGCTGGGAGTGTGCGATCGAGTGCAATTTGGAGCGTCCTGGAGAGCATACCCGGGAGTGAAATTGAGAACGTACTCGGAGGTGTACTTGGGAGCGTATTGTCAAGCAGGCTGGGAGTGTGTCATCGAGTGCAATTGGGAGTGTATTTGAGAGCGTGCTCGGGAGTGTCCTTGGGAGCGTCTTGAGAGCTTACTTGTGAGCTTACAGTCAAGCAGGCTGGGAGTGTGCCTTCGAGAGCAATTGGGAGCATATAGTCAAGCAGGCTGGGAGTGTGCCATCGAGTGCAATTGGGAGCATATAGTCAAGCAGGCTGGGAGTGTGCCATCGAGTGCAATTGGGAGCATCCTTGAGAGCATGCCCGGGAGTGTACTTGAGAACTTACTTGAGAACGTACTTGGAGGTGTACTTGGGAGTGTACTCGAAGTGTACTTGGGAGTGTCTTGAGAGCTTACTTGAGAGCGTAAGTCAAGCAGGTTGGGAGTGTGCCATCGAGAGCAATTGTGACCGTACAGTCAAGCAGACTGGGAGTGTGTAATCGAGTGCAATCCGGAGTGTACTTCAGAGAGTATATGGAAGCATGCAATGATGTGCATCTGGCAGCTTACTTTCGAGTTTGATTTATACAGCGTGATGTATAGTATCCAGCGCACAAAATCGCATGCGTATCATAGTAATCTAGTCAACACGTAGGTCTGTAGGACCTCATTGTGCCACGCGTCAAATATGCTATGAATTACCGTCCCAAAAACAGCTTCTCTATGAGTTACGCGTCACGTAAGGTCATTTTTCCCGGTGATGAGTTCCCTTTAGATGAATTCCCTTTGGATGCTGTAAGTGGTGTGGTGAATTGATAGCAATAAACTCTCTACCTTTTAGCTCCACTGTTTTACCACACTGGGAGCTGGCTACACTCAGAGGTTAATTCATAATTGTAATAATGAAGGGAGACTGGCTAGAAAACAGTGTCAATCTTGGGTGGATACTGTACTTGGTGTTAATTCATGATCATGGCATGGAGAGATATTGAGGAATAACTTAACTTCATGTTCTCAGGTGATAATAGAGTTGTGGACAAGACAGCGAGAGATGTGGGATGAAGATGAGAATGATCTGGGAAGATATGAGGGGATGTGGGAAATCTGGGGTATGACCTGCCTGATTGGGTTTAGAATATGGCATATTAGTATTCTTACCTCCGGATCAGGAGTCATATCTACTGTATCGGGTATGCTAAATTGACCTGCACCCAAAATTCTCTTTAGTCCCAGTTTCTCATGATAATTTCGCCAATTTCCTCTCATCTCCATCTCCCATGTCTCTCTTTCTCATCCACAACTCTACCATCACCTGAAAACGCAAAGTTATGTCATCCCTCTCGATCTCTCCATGCCATGATTATGAGTTAACACCGAGTACAGCATCAACCCAAGATCGACTGTCTCCCACTCCTAGCCAGTCTCTTATCTCTCATCTCTCATTTCTCATCTCTCATCTCCCATTTGTCGGCGCACTATGTTGTAATCTACTCTCTACATTCCCGCGATTACAAATTATCCAATGAATAGAGTCTCAGCTCCCGTCATGCCTCCCTCCCGATCTACCACCTTCTGATCAATCACCTCCAAATACACCTCCAATTTCGCTCGATTACTGCCTCCAAAGTACATTTCAAAACTTCCTTGATCATGGCCTCCAAGTGTATCTCCAAACTTGCTAGATTATAGCCTCAAAGTACATCTCTAAGTTCACTCGATCACAGCCTCCAAGTGCATCTCCAATCTCACTCGATCACGGCCTCCCAGTACATCTCAAAGTTTACACGATAACCACGATAACTGCCTCCAAGTACATCTCTGAGTTCACATGATCTCGGCCTCCGAGTGCATCTCTGAGTTCACTCGATCATGGCCTCCGATCTAAGTTCATCCGATCACGTCTTCCAAGTGCATCTCCAAACCCGCTCTATCACCGCCTCCAAGTACATCTCTAAGTTCACTCGATCTCTGCCTCCAAGTGCATCTCTGAGTTCACCCGATCACAGCCTCCAAGTATATCTCTGAACTCACTCGATCACAGCCTCTAAGTGCATCTGCAAACTCACTCGATTACCGCCTCCAAGTTGCATCACTAAGTTCGCACGATAACGTCCTCCAGGTGCATCTCTGAGTTCACTCGATTACGACCTCCAAGTGCATCTCTGAGTTCACTCGATCACGGCCTCCAAGTGCAATCTCCAAGTTCACCCGATCACGGCCACCACCAAGTGTATCTCCAAACTTGCTCAAGCATTGCCTCCAAGTGCATCTCCAAACTCGTTCGAAAACCCCCCAGTTGCGAATCCCATACAAACCACGGTTACAATACACCACTTGTCAACATTTAATCAAGCAAAACTACTAGATTCGCAACTGGGGCTATTCACAACCGGGTGGTCTGTCACTCTACTTCTCAGTTCCTTCACGACTGAAAAGCAACTGTCAGAATGCACCGCGTGATGACATCATCCCGATGCGAAAGTGCATAGATATAATGCACCATGATGAGGCTGGTAGCTAAAGATTAAAGGGTTGCGGCGATATGTATCTGAAGACAAAACCTCAATTTCCTACCTTCGGGTACCTTTGATGACTTCTAGTTTGTGTCCACCAACCATTATGCGGACTTCACATCTCCACTACCTCAAAACAGAGAACGCAGGGAGTGGTGAGACAAAGGCCCTTGCGTCAGGAAGGGATTATTCGTGAGTTTATTCCAATTAGCTCCGGACCATTAATCTTCCATGCAGCAGGAATTTAAAGTAATGAAGTCGACGTCCTCTGGTTGCTTTAAAGCACCATCACCGGGGATGTTCCGGTATCAATATCAATTCTGCGTCTGTTGGATGCTTTTACGCCAATTTTCGGAAGATACTGGGATCTGTGCAAAGCTTTTATCCCTTCCCATCCATGCCCTAGCTTCAGTATTGGCTCTAGCATAAACTAGAGTATAGGTACAAAGCTTGAGTATCATATTACCAGTGCCTTTGTCCGATTTTAAGTTTACGCTTTAGAAACCAAAAGTATCTCTACCAACCACCTCCTTTCTGAGTGCATAAAAATGATCACAATTTCCAGAGAGCTCGAAATAGTTGTAAGTGAATAGTCAAAGAAGCAGCCCTGCAAGAGAACCCACCGGCGAAAATGGCACTCAAGTGGGAATCTGCGGTAGTCACAATATCAGAAAAAGGCACCTTTGGCGCTAAGTTTCTGGTTCTGTAGGTTCGGGGACACAAAACCGAATTGATTGGGCGGGTTGAACGGTTGGGTTGGATGTAAACTTACATGAGCTATCATTGGAATAGTCATCGAGCCTGGATCCCTAAACCCCATGAATTCTCACTAACAACCATGCATTCAATTGTGCCTTTAAATCGGTAGAATTGCACTTCAAGAATTTGCTTGTCGACCTATAGATTGTATCCCTCGGCCAAATCTGCTGTAGTTGTGGAGGCGGGACAAAATCTGCCATATGTCATTAAGTATCTCCCGACCTAGCCAGATGTCTTATCAGAGGCTGAAAATCCTTCAATGCTTACAAGTATCTATCGCTAATGCTTTGGAGTTATGTAAGTGCTCGCTGCGGGTTAAAGCCCTTCTCTTTCGTTCGCATCATTATCTTCCCACGTATTCTACCCCACATTCATGGCAGATTGTGCATCTCATCTCCTTAATCCATTGCCAAGTCACCCCTCAATAATAGTTCTAGAGAGTTTGCGCTCCTATGGAGGTTAGTTCAGATTCCCTAGGGATTTCCCCAATGTGCATCCGTTCCCTGTACTAGTGCGAAAGTCTCCATAGCTCTCCATGCCTATATTGAATCGCATATGGCGGGCACTTCATAATTTCATGTGGTAGACGTGTGTCTAGGATCCCGATCCAATTATTGGAGCATAATCTGCATTGGATATCAACTACTGCTAAATTACCAAAGAGGGGCTTGGTAGCTTCGGAACTTATCAATTCAACGCCGCGGAGCACTGTCTGGTACATAGTGGAGCGCATTTGAGTTGCAATTGGGGGATTCAATCTTTTTACATTACCACGTAAGTATCTATAGAAATATACCGCTCTAGCTTCTTGTTTTTGGCCTATAGTAAGTAAGGTCTTCTGAACACGCGCTCGGCTATTAGACTTCCCCGCAAATATGACCAAACTCAGAAGTCATGCATCCCAGATAGAGTAGAGTAGATAATATATGTTCTGAAGGTGGTTTGTAAAAGATGCAACTTTCCAGTCCAATTCTCTTCAGAGCAAACAAGCCGTTTGCCTGATATATGATTAACTCTTACCCCTTCCACACAACCTGCGGACAGTTTTCTTACTAGATTCAGTAAGCTATCGCAAGGGTATAGCGTTCCGGGACGGGGTATCTGTTAATTATGGCATTGGGCGAAAGGGAGTGAAGGTGTATTGTGTAGTCACGTGATTGTGAGGAAATTATCCTTAAGAGCCCTTCCGAGGGAAAGAAAAGACATCAGCGTTAAGAAACACAACAGTATCGCAGAAAATGGCCATTACTTAGGTGGGCGCCCGTCTAGCCACACAGTTCAACGGTTCGGTGGTGGGAACGAACCAGCATCCCTACAGAGTATCCGTCCAATCGTCCGTCCAAGACTGTTTGACGAGTAGAAAATGAAAATGTAGAGTACAGTACACCTCTTGATAGTCATTTGTCAATGTATTTATAAAGAAGCGGTTGCCTATTCATTCAACCCATAAGTAATGATGGGATTCCTCGTCTTTCTGTCATTCAAGTTTTCTGTGATCTGAGACCAAACATCATGTGGTCCTTCTGAATAATTGTAATCTACCACCCACCCCCATTTGCTCCTGAGTATGAAACTAGAGATATCGAGATAAATGAGACTTTCAGTCTCATACTCCTGCCTAGACCCAGGTTCAAGCCCGCTCACTGTAAAATCTATATTGCGAGCTTAGCTACATAATTCTTGCTAACTGCCAATCTTCTAGATAGAAGTATCATTCAACGAAAGTGCAGCAGAAGTGCTTTGTTAGTCTCCGTATTTAGCAAAAAACCGAGTAGACATATTGCCAATCACGGTTATGCGTACTTTCTTTCAGTACGGCTGTATTCCCAAGATCATTGTTCCTTCTATAATCAACCAAGAGTAAAATATTCGGAAATCCCGCTCTGAATTGATTGCTGCTGAATGTTTGAATTTGAGGGCACATCATTTAGTATTAGTTGTTGATATATAATGATATGAAGGGCTACCGAGCATTCATTTATAGATCTAATTACAGATACGAAGAGCTCCAGTTGATGTAAAGAAGTGGCAAAGACATTGCTGTATGGCTCTCTCCCACCCGCTCATGGCAAAAGTCTTGGACGGATAGATGGATACATACTCCGACGGGGCGCCGGAACGAATCTTGCAGTCAGAGGAGTGGATATCCAGTCGAAATACGGGAGGTTTGGGGTGAGATATGTATCCTAGGACTTGTTAGGAATTTCTACCCGTTCATAGGATAACGCTCGTCGCAATTCTTCAGCTCATGCCGGCCCGTTTTGTATAAGCTGTGAAGTGGAGAGTTAGCGCCTGACAGAGAGAGATATACGTAAGCGCACTCACTTACCACTCACACGCATCCGCAGCAGTTGTCGCGACAGATATTACAACCTCAGCCCCAGGGCTGATAATTGTATGTAAGAAAACGTAAATGTTGCATGAATACGCGCACTGCACTTCTGACATCTTAGTCTTGAATTCTCTGTCCTCTCCCGATCAGTACGTATCAATATACAACGGACAGGTTTTCTTCCACACGTGTAACAACAGGAAGGATCCGAGACCCGCGGGTAATATTTAATGATCGCAACCTTGTTTGTCAGAAATTGAAACCCTACGGGTTCTTGATGCCAGGCCACGTGAATAAAGAAAAAGTTTCCAGCAGTATATCTAGCCCCGTATGCAGTGTTCCGTTCACAGCAAGTCATATTCTAGCGTTTATTAGAATGCAGGATCTAGAGGTTAACTCTGGGAAAGAAAAACCGGGAGTGCGCTGCTAATTCGGTTCTCAGCAGCCAGTCGTTTAGAGGTATTGTCAGCGGCTAACCGGATATTACCATCATCTCGTCCGATAGTTCTCAGCCGTTTCTCACCACCAAACGCACCAATCGCCCGTTCATCATACGTCATGTCATTGCGCTAGGCGACCGAAATGCAAACTGAACAATAAGCGAAAAACGTGTCAGCCCCATCCGGAACCGTGCCACATGCGTGCGCCTTAGTAGTAAATCAGCACCGAAACTCAAGAGTGGCTAGAACTCTTCATCCTGGATCAGACCTTGTCTCAAGTCCGTACTTTCGGTCTCAAAATCCCTACCCGAGTTACATATAATTCCTGGCCTCGTACCCGGCCTTTGATCTCACGTGATTTTATACTAACCGAAATGGCGAGTCTGACCCAAATTGGGATCATGAAAAAAGTCTTTCACAACTTCATTCCCTCGCCACACTCGCCACACTATTCCCTTTTTGTCGCTTCCATTTTCATCTTAGTGCACACGTACACAACTGAGAGCCTCATTCGAGGCCATATAATTCCAGTGAGGCTATACTCACCAAATTCCGTACATGGGTGATATTACCAAGGTGTGTGCATCATGTATTGCCGGGTTGCGGTCTCAATTCGTCCGTTATGACAATAGAACTGTACGCGAGCTGTACGAATTACTAATATCACGGATTCAGCCTTGACAGTACATGCGGGGCTTTTTCCGCTGGCTGGCACTTCGAGATACACGGTTCGTTAATTTTGGCCCCGACACGTCATGTGGGTACATGCATTTGAAAAAGACGTCGTTTCTTACAACACAAGATCACGTAAGATTTCTCTTAGTCTAACCGAAATAATACCTCTAAGGCGTAGTAATGCAAGGCTTTTACAGCTAACAGACATTCTCCAGTTGAAACAAAAGATACATGCCAGAGAGTCATGAAAGTGTGCATCTTTAACTCACCAATTCCGTCATTCAGTTCTTCTCGAGTCCCACTACAGCGTCGTTTCGTATGGCGCGCGTAATTATAGCACTCGTAAATGCCGTGCTGGACACGAAGTCTTGCCATCCTGCAGTTGTCCGTGAAGTACAAGTACCACAGCGGAGAGGTCCACATCCTTAAGCACATATTGCCAACACTTGTCAGCCGAGACTCCCGGGGCTGAGCCTCGGGGCTTGCATGCACCAAAACTTTTAAATTCTTTAATTGGCCTTATTGCACGTGTACCTCGAAAGGCACGAATAGAAATACCCGAATTTTTCTCTTTTTTATAAGGTACAGTAGCTATACAAAAGTGAGGGAACACTTGACAACCAGCAATTCAGCCAATGCCTATTGTATTACACTGATTCAACTAGTACTTTTAGCCAAAATTCAATAGAAATCAAGAAAATGATGTCGATGAACGCTTCTATCTTTTTAGAATTGAGTTCAGCGTTGTTGCTGTTGGGCAGGTTGATTAATGTGGTACAGATATTTCGTAGGTTCCCTCACTTTTGTCCTGCTACTGTAGACTGACATGGGGCAGAGTCTTGTGGTTGATATTATTGATTAGCTTGTGGTGCGAGGACCAAACGGCAGGTTCCGAGCTACCATGGAGTGACAGATTATGAGCTCAGCCCACTTGGAACACTATATATGGATGATGCCAAGTTTTGGTTGAAGAATCGCGAGAAAAGTTTGTGCTAACAGACAAATATAGGTGTACACCTTCGTATTCTGGTTCGCCACTAACGTTCGATGGATGCATTATATTTTGAACCGTGTAGTGCAGTTGTCAAAATCTAGTATACATGCGGGGCTCCTCTTTGACAGAATTGGCAACTTATAGAGAGGCCGCAAGAGTTTTCTGACATGCATAATACTTCCATCAGACATTCCTTGGCGAGGAACTCACAGGGTTTGCGTTGATCGAGTGCATAACAACTGGAGTTAGCGAAATCCGTGTGTATTCAGAAAATATGTAGACTACATACAATCGCATATTCCGTTTCCGCCGTCACTTAGTTCCACCCGGGATCTGGATCTCCATGTATGTACATCGGCGGCGGTACATGCAGTTTCAGATGCCAAGTCCCGAGTTTGCTAGGTTTAAGGGATTCACGAATGATCGTTGTTGAAGCCCGGTGGGCGAACTGTAACTGCATGCAGTGGATGGAATTCCTTGAGCGGGGAAAGTATCGCCCGAGGAAAGCTCGGGGAAGCCGTTGTAAGCAGTAGCATTAATTGTGGCGATAAATATAACCTAAAGCTGACAGCGAGGACTTAAGTACGATTCTTGGTAAGGATAATGATCTCCCGCAGTTGCATAGCGCTTCGCTAACACTATAACCATGGTCGAGGTAGCCCAGTTAGCGCATACAACGTCGCCGGGAATTATTCGGCGAGTGAACTGGCGGATTGAATAATGTACAGTATGAGGACTGATTTTATTGCGCGGATTGGAGAGTTCTCCATTGCGTGGTGTCAGCCCGCTTCGTTACTAAGATGCCATGGGCTTATATGCAAGTCTTTGCGGATGGAGACCAGTGTAGGCAGCCGATTGGGAAATCTCCCATGGACACGAAGTGAAAGTTTAACAGACCGAAGCCAAGAACATTGTCATGTTCAGAGCAACACTGCGCATGCAGCTAAGGCGGGGATCAAGGAATACATTGTGTTGGAGGTCGCTGTAGTCAACATCCTGCACACTTCTCTTAAAGTTATTATTAGGGACTCAGACGCTCGTGTTCATTATCCTGTTCTGGTGAACCCATTTTCACGAGAAAGGTTGTGCTTGGGTGGCTCAGCCTTATCTATTTTAGTGCGCTTTCACCACCACATCAATACATCATCGTGTTGACCACTCAGAGTTTGGCATGGCAAATGACGAAACGTTTGATTCGCTCCTATTTCGAGACCATGACTTTCTTTTTCTTATCAGGTGCAGTCTAGCCACAATCTTTGTACCACCGACTATTGTCACACAGAGATCTCATCCCGTCACGTCTGCCCGATAGTGTGAGATGGGCCCTAGTACTATAGGCACATGTATATCCAGTGACTCAATGCAGTAGTGAGATACTTACTCTAGCTCTGCGGCCGGGTACACACCTTATGTATGCTGCAAACGAAGGGATACTCACACGCTACAGCTAGTATATAACCCACACTCCTCATCCACTCTCTCGTCGTACTCTCATTCAGCGATATCATTCGTTTTGAGAAAGTTGGAAATTCCATTGGTCTCGGCACGTCATTTCATCACTCGGTTTTGCTCCTCCGCCGTCAAGATGAACATTCACTCAGTTTCATGGCTCTTAGTACTACTGATAGGACTGGTTGGACTAGTCGCTGCTGCTGACCGCTCGTCGTCCCAATGTGGAGGTAAAGGTTATCAGGGTGATGGGAATTGTCCTACTGGCTATATGTGCAAAAGAGTCAACGATAGTGGGTATCCCAACTAAATCCACACCGACGAATCACATAGCTAACTTTTCTCCCCAGACTACAAACAATGTATCAAGTCGGCCAACAGCCCCGAGAAACACAATTATCACGGAAAGAACAACACAAAAAAATTCACTCCTGTCGTGGGTGCCGATGGTGTTGAGTCACGACTCCCCGTCCACAGGCTCGCTGAGGATTATCCAGACGTCTTCAACATGTATATCCTAGCCCTTGAAGAGATGCAAAAAAAAAACGAAAGTGATGAGCTGAGGTTGGTTTCCTTGATTCAGTAAACGTGGATGGACCCAAACTAATGCCGAATGATGGGGCAGTTACTATCAAATAAGCGGTATTCACGGAGCTCCTTTCATCGCGTGGCAATATCCTCCAACACCGCAGTATAAGTACGGCTATTGCACGCATGATTCGGTGTTATTTTCCACGTGGCATCGACCATATCTGCTGTTGTTGGAGCAGTTACTCGTCAAGAATGCTCTTGCGATCGCAGAAAAGTTTCGTGGATCCGAGGCCGCGAAGTATAAGAAAGCGGCCAAGAAAGTTAGGTTGCCGTAAGCAGATCTCTGTCCTCTCTTTGAAACCGTTTCTCACCGCTAGATATGTAGGTACTGGGACTGGGCAGCAGACTCGAACCAAGGCCGCCTCCCCGAGGTTGTCTCGACGCGGCTGATCACTGTGGTGAAACCATCGGGAAGCACCATCATCAATAACCCATTGTACTCCTACAACTTTACCAACGACGACTACCGCGACAACTACTTCGACGGTTTGCCACAAGAGCCATACGCACAAACCCTGCGACAACCCGAAGATGACCCACCTGTCTCTCGCAACGACCTGGTCAGCAACGCATTAGCATCTACTTTCCCCGCTCGAAAGCTCTCTACCTTCCAACTGTACTCCATCGAGAACCTCAGTCGCTTTTCTGCCGCGCGCTACCCGGGTGTTTCCCCGCCGAACAGTTGGGCAAGTGTTGAGATGATCCATAACAACATCCATGGAACAGTGGGCGGCGACAAAGGACACATGAGATCGCCGTTAGTTGCAGCATTCGATCCGATCTTTTGGCTGCACCATGCCCAAGTGAGTACATGAGTCCCGCACATAAGCCCTATCACCAACACTAACCCCGCGAAGGTGGATAGGTTAACAGCAATCTATCAAGCAATCTTCCCCAGCTCCACCGTCGAGCCTCTCGTGCGGACCCAGCCCAACCTTGGCTATCCTGAACAGGGGGGCATTGAAGATATTGACACGTTGCTATACCCGTTCCGACATGCGGACGGAAAGGAATGGACGTCACGCGATGTCAGCAGTGCCGAATCAATCCACAAATACGGCTATTCGTACCCGGAAGTTCCTTCCGGGCTCAGCAAGGAAAAACTCACCGCGTTCGCGTCGAAGGAAATGCAGAAGCTTTACGCCCCCGATACCGACACCGACAATTTCCACAAAAGCCCAGGCGGCGCCTCAGTGCGCACAGAGTGGCTTGCACATGTCAAGTACGACCAGAACCAGATAGCCGGCACGTTCAATATAATGATGTACATTGGCGATGTGCCAAGTGCCCCCGAGGGCAGGGTTGCCGTTGACACCTTGGTCGGCACGTGCACGAGTTTCAGCGGCCCGCAAAAGTTGGAATACAACAGCACCATCGCCGGAACGGTACCATTGACGCCCGCGTTAGTGAACAAGAATCTTAAGCCGGCAAACAGGAAGGAGATCGTGGAGTACCTCAGAAGGAACCTCCATTGGAAGATTATGAGGGTTTGTTCTACTGTTCCATATACTTCGCCCCAGAATACTGACATGCATGATTACTAGGGAACTGTCGAACTCCCAATTGAAGACCTCCCCTCACTCCAAGTCGGTGTATCCGCCGCGCAGGTAACATATTTCGAGGAACCAGCGAAGCTCCCCGAATATGGCAACTGGTCGACGTACTATGAGGTTACTCAGAAGAAGCCGGGTGGAATGAAGCCCGAGAAAGGATACTTGGTAGAGAGCCATGATGTGGTTAGTGTTAATGGCACCAGCAGCAACTCGACTACGACTGTCCAAAGGAGGAATCTCAATCCAACGAAGTTTTACTATTAATAGGTGCTGTTTGTTTTTCCTTAATTTCCTATAGTTACCCGTGGGAGCGGGATTGAATTTGAGTTGTTGCATATTTTGGGGTTCCGGATTTTGTTATAGTTGCGCAATCGCATGCATTGGGATACAGATTGTTTTTGGTGGTTGGGCGTTAATGTTGTGGAGTTAAGCAATTAAGTAATTACAATAATCAATATCCGACTAATCCTCTGCTTCTCAACACGTTGCTGTGGGGTCGATTGTACTTTCTTGTTCGCTTGTCCTCGCTTTTGACTTCGTGCATGCATTTGGCTACATGACAGCCTAGGTTGCTATAAATGTGGTTATGTGGTTGGATAGAGTCCATTTGGATGGATAGAGCTGAATATACATATCTGATGAAAGCTTTTACTGATTCTGACGCCGAAAATCTTTGCTGCTGCTGGTACCCGAACCAACCTGCTCAACTGCGGATCCACGAATGGCCACCATTCCTACAACCAACTTCCCCTCCAGTATGGACGTATGGACCTGGGTCCACACAACTACCAACAACTAAGGAGCATTGAGGTAGAGGTGTGATTATAAGTTATAAAGTAGGAGATATTACTAAATGATATCATGCGTTAATGTTTTTAAATTTGATGAGGGTGTGAGATAGATTCTGGGATTTAGGAACAGAACAATATTATAAGATGAACTGGCGGAGAGGTATAGGAACTGTTGAAAAGGTGACGAAAAATGGATGTACTGCAACATGAATGAACTATCACACTTTACGTAATTACATATCTATTATACGAGGGCTTTACGTAGACCAAGATCTCATACAGGAGACATTCGTAGATCCGCAGTTTTGCAGGCCCGTTGTAGATATAGTGCATCTATGGATTGCTAGAGCGTACATTCTTATACGTGGAGTCTCCAGGCATACTGCAAGAATTCCGAGAATCAAGGCTAAAAGACGAGTGACGTTTCGCTAGCCCAAGATTGAGCTCGTGGGAGCACCGATGTAGGTTCCACCAGCTACAGATCCAACTGCCATTCATGGCTATCCGACCTCAAGAACCAGAGTCGAATTTATTAGCTGGACAGGGCCGCTTTGCCCGCCCTGGACAACGGAACACGGGACTCGCTTATGCGGAATGAAACATTATGGTATCGATTCTCTCTATGTAGGGTATATAGAGCTAGCGCTAAGGCGAGAAGGATCAGCACCTACGGGTAAATGCAATCTGTGTGTCAAAGGGTAGAGCCAAACGTGGGTGGTATTAGGCATCAGGCAATGGAATGAGTTTAGCTTCGAGCTAGTTTTCCGCCTACGACAGGTACCGATATTTAGCCACAATTATTTGAGGTGATTGAAGGGCGGGGTCGCAGCAAGTCTCCTCTGAATACACCCAGATCTAGGGCCGGAAAACTCGGCCCAAGGGACTGAATTGCCAGTTTACGTGTAGGATCTTTCTGATCAGCGCATTCTGGGTTACTCATGAGTTCAAAGACCGGTATTAAGCATGTGCCACGAAATTTCACCCAAACTCTCGAACGCCCATGAATGTTCCCTGGGGTTACCTGCCGAGAAAACTCTATCCGGCACCTACTTCACCAGATATTAGTGACCATATCCCCAGGTATACCTAGTACTACTATAGTCAAAATCGGCATTGTCGGTTTAGAGACGGCATAAGCGATAGAGATTAATTAGATGTATCTACGGAAAGCAACCATGTGTTGGCCTCCGTACACGTGTATTGGGGGTTTCAATATGCACCGTAGGAGACTACACAGCCGAGGGCCGATTTCTTTTGTCATTCTAATGCACAACTACCACAGGAACCCCAAGCGTTTTCGCAGTCTGCAGTCAGAAAATTAGAGACGCTCAATGCTTTTAGAGAGCAGTCCAGACGTCATTCGGGGATAATATACCTGCCGCATGCTTCGGGTGGCTAGAATTGAATTTATCCTCGCTCTATGGTGAGATAGAAAGTCGTTCAGCAAGCTCCACCCGCGATTACGGGTCGCCTAAAGTCCATGCGGCCATTTGAAGTTAAATTTGAGTATCTTAGCGTCATTCGACCATCGAGATAGCTCTAAGCGTCAAAACTTAATTAAAGGTTCCCATCAACTTCGCTTATTCCACGGTTCAGCGCTTCCAGTCATTATGAACGCAACAAGTGCCATTACCTGCATACACAAATTCATTGTGGCGTCACAATTTTGAAGAAATCCTTGCCGGGGTAGTACACATCCAGGTCGACAGTGTAATAGCGACGGTGCGAAGGCCGAGAAACTCATCCCGTACGAATCCGAGTGAGTGCATACCGTTGCAAATCCATATTATCCTAAAATCAAATCATCTTCGGCCTACGAAAACAAATGAAGTCCTCGGATTGCCGAATATCGCACATCCCTTGCTCATTGTGGGGTTTGTGGTTCTCACCATTCACTCAATCCAGCAAGTTCATCCAAGACCAAGAACAAACTCCCCTGCCCCTACATGAAACTAATTGCTCAACGTTTTCTCTGGGCAGACTTCCAAAAGGCTCGTCCGCGCAGACCCTTGCAGCGCCATCCCACGTGGTGCACAAAGACCTTCTGAGGAAGGTGCAATTGTATCAGAAAAAAATTAAACCCTAGCCCAGCCAAACGGCAATCAATCTCGGTATCTCAATGTATCTTTACCGCCGAAATGCGTTTCCACTCCATATAACTACACAGATAAATTAATTTTGAAGTTAATGCTCACGGCATTCAATGCGATTTGTAAAAGTCGTACAATAAAAAAAAACGCACCTCCGTAAATACAATCCGTAACCAACCCACGCCAAACAATAACTATCGACTCGCAAAAATTGTCTAGATTCCCCACCCAGAATTTATTACTACCTTACTCCATGCCCGCGGCCATTGCATATTTCCGTACTACTGTTCGACACCGTCTCCACATCCACCCTGACGTCTGTGAACTTCGAAATTCCAATGATTTGCTCCTCACTCTCATTATCCAGCTTTGTCCCACCCTTTGAATGCAGCTGTCGTCCAGCACTTATATCGTTTGTGATCCCACCCTTCGTATTGGGTCCTAGCGCCGATAACGAGTGCCCTTGCGAGTCACCGGTACGGGAGCCATACGATAATACCGTCTTTTCGAGAATTTTCGAGAATAGTGGTTTGAGCGCCGGCATGCTTGCACTGATAATCGCGATGTTGATCTCAATTGTTACCCACTCTGCGATATGAATCGTGTCCCCTGTTGGCGGTGATGTTAGCTGGACAGTGAGGTGAAGCGGCGGTGAGAGGTACAGAGGAAGTCGCCGTTTTTTCCGTATGAATTTAAATAGGTGATTTTGACGATTGAAGCGGCGGCCGCTCTGCGGGGTATTAGAAAAGGAGCAGAAGGCGGGGTAGGCTGGGGAAAGGAATAGCTACAGTGTGCCGACGCCAAGGATGCTGCATATCGCAATACGCTTGCGACGGGAGATCCGGACATTCCAAAGCATTGCAATCTATAGTAGTTAGCACCATACGATGGCCCTGATAGCAGAGACTTACCGGCAACAAAACTAAGAAAAAGTCGGAGATGGCGCAGATGATTGAGTAGCTTTTGCTTAGGGCCACTCTCACATGTGGAGACAAACACTTTGCCCCATGCACCGTCGGATCCCATATGGAATTGACTGGGATGCATTGGAAAATGACTGTGAACACCGAGGCAATCGAGTATAGCGTCATCACTACGACGAAACCAATACAGATGTTCCGGTAGACGTTTGTTGCTGCGAGACGGAGTAGGAAAAGTCCGGCGCTGATTTTCATCATCATCATACTGGGTACTGAAATGATTTGTGAGATGAAGTTGTACTAACGATCAGTTGTCAGTCGTGGTGTGTAAATTTAAATATAATACCCTTCACCTTCAGCCCGATGGGAATGTCCATTGGTGGAATGTCCTTCATATGCTTCCCGGCGCCGTAACCCGTGGAGAGAATGACGAATGTGCTCATTCCAACTGTAAGTACCTATGGTGTGTTATTAGTACTTCTCTAGCACTATTTGCTGATTTATCTACATACCATAGCTAATCCAATACACCAATCGTCCCAACCAAGCCCTCTCATCCTCCACCGCACCCAAAACCGAAGCAACACGATTAACACCATTGGAATTATCATCGCAATCGATACCGTGATGATATCCTGCGAGCGGTCCTCAATCGGCCCCGTTGGAGACAGTGTACTTGATGGTGTTGGATTTGCCATTGTGTCGTAACGGCCCCGGCGATCTGGGTGATATTTTTTGCAATAAATCTGGAGTTGGGAAAGAGTGGGTGGATATGTGAGCCTCTCCAGGAAGGGGGGTGGGTTGGGATTGACGCGCGGTAGCCGTTGGGGATGTTTAATATCTACTGTAGTTGGGAGGTGTGCCTCCGCTAGTTCTTATGTAGTTGGCTAGTGGTAACTTAAGATGGAAATTTCCCTTCGATTAGTCTCCAGATGCAGGAGGGAAGCTATAAACCAATTTGGGAACAGCAGGCTTCCCGAGCAAAGCTACCAGTTCCTGCTCCTTTTTAGTGGTACCCCGCCATTGCGTATACGGAGGTACAGTATGTAGTACAGTACTGTGCTTCTGATGTCGCAGGTAAGCGAATCTAGGACTGGTATGTATACTCTACTGTTGGCGAACTTTAGTTCTGTGGAATGCCAGATATCTACATAGATGAACTCATTCAATCAAGTTTTTTCCATGCCTATGTAATGAGGGCGAAGGTTTTATTTCATTTCGATTTGGAATTGGAAAACTGGGTTACACAGCTGCGCAGGCTGGGCCCACAGCGGCGGATACGACATGCTACCTAAGTATGTACTGGGGATGCAGATTGTACGCATATACCCGAGCCCTTCTGTTCAGCAGCACTTCCTTACCGAATATACATTGTCATCGACATTTTCATTTCGCTGTAGTAACCCGCACCAATTTACCTTGAAATATTCATCGAGCGCACACACCTTGGGGTATCTATTTTACATCGTTTTTTGCTACTAGTTACTCGTGTGATCGAGTCATCCTGGCCAATTGAGCTGAAATAGAGAGCCAATGGGACATAGAAAGCAGGACCCAACAGTCAGGTTTTTGCGCAATTTCGAATTCATTGCCCTCGGATATATTCTACGGCAACCAACCAGATGGATTAATATTATACTAGTCTGCTGATTTGCGCCACCACCCCATGAAACAGAATGGCGGCCTACACCAATGTCGCGGCATATCTTCGTTGGGTTTTCATTCGCTGGAGAATTCCGTGTTGGTCCGGCTCTTGAGGTGGTGCCGGTCTGTTTTCGGCTTATCATCTGCAACCCGCCCACCCCACCCCGCCGAGCTGACGGTGAACTACGGATCGGCATATCTTAGCCTGATTTAGATTCGGAATGTTGCCGATTAGCTAGCGGCTAAACCCCCAAGAATGGCGCGTCGCAACACCTGCCTATATCACATCTACATAATATCAAATATTATAGAAGAGAGTGGTAATACGATGTCCAGAACCAAGTTGAATACTTAATGGGCCAGCTGGGTGCTTACATTTTTACTTAGGTAGGCATACCTAGAGCCCAGCTTTAGGCGACTAGCGTGAAAAAGTAGGATTTGCCTCGGCCGTCACCTTTTATGATTGCTGAAATGGCCTACCGATAGGTAAATCCAACGCAGTACTCCGGGATCAGAACATAATTGTCGGCGATTGCAAATCCCTAGTAGGATTCTTTACCTGCTGTGCAGAATAATTCTTAGACGGAACCGTTTAGATATGTGTGAGCTAACTGAAGCCATTCGTAGGCAATACATCAGGTTTGACTTTTGTGGCTTAACTGAGAAACCCTGTTCCATGTTCGAAATCGCTTTTTGTACCGGCATTCCTCATAGTAACTCAAGTTTTCACCAGGCAGTTAGTTTGTAGTACAACGCTTATACATGTAGAAGTAGAGTACAAGGCCTCGTTGCGTTAATAACTAAGCGTGTTAGGCAATATCTCAAGCATGAGCCAAAATTTAGAGAACTATCACAAATCACTCCAGTAAACTTCCTAGGACCTGTGAGAAAGCCGTCTGTGCGGAGGGTTGGTGTTATGCTACCTTCCAAAATTTGTATGTTAACACACCTAGTGTCGCAAGTCACAATTGCTAGGGCTGACGGTGGCGGCTAAGCGGGTAAGACATTTCTGAACCCTCATGCATTATCGGCTGTTGATAACCAGAGCATTTCCACATATATAGGTACTGGAGATCTAGAGCGTTACTGATGTTGCAGCATCGCAATTATGATCAATTTGAACATCCAAATAATGGCCGCTACCGATGAGCATGTGCTGGTGCCAAGGAAACAAATCGAGCAACGGTGGGTGGGTTAGCCATGAAGAACAGATACGGATGGGCCCGATATATCAATACCTTCTATTACTTAACGGTTCACACACACGGAAAAGTGTATGGCTTGAAAATCGACGCCCTCCTAACATAGCATTTCGAATAATAAAACGTATATTCGGGTGGCTTAAAGATAAATTGAGGAGACACACCTATTGCTTAGACCCGGTACCTGGCTTTCTCCATTCCCACAACTCCCCTCATCTCACTCCAGAACTATGCAACATGAGACTGTCAAGCCTGTCACTCAGCACTCCAGGTCAACGTATACCCTACACGCATAGCGAAGCTCGGTTGTAACGACGTCAAGGTGTTTCAGCAGGTAGTATTGAAAAAGGGCTAGGATCTTAGCTTGAATATAATACTAGAGGCTTCAACTCTTGTAACAACTGAAGAGATCTCTAGCTAGGATTTCCACTTGGGAGATTTCCGCTACTTCGGCTATCATCATGGAGTCAACCTGAATCAAGACAGACCTCAGGCTTTTACACGGTTCCTCACCGCCTAGGCCTATTTCGGGGAAGATTTAGAGAGTCCGTTAACCCAGAGTAGTTGGACTCAACTCGTGCTCACCAGCTCAGCTGAATGCTAATAATCAAACCCATACGCGAGTTGCACGATAGCATGACTCGAGTGATAATCGTTGAACTTTGTGAGACATTGTGGAATGGCAAGGCTATATTCCAGTATTGAGGCGAGGCACAAAAACTACAGTACCAGGGATTCCCGCATAGTCACCCACTGCAGTACTAACCTGGCGATAACGTGCTTAAATCTGGCTGAGCGAACGGGAAGCCTTGTTTTCACGTTTCAATGACCGTAGCTGTACACGTTTCTTCTAGAGCGGTAATATCCGGAATTAGGATAGTGGGCCCTCGGGGGACCTAAGTAAAATAAAAACCTAGGAGGCTTTCCAGATCCAATCGATGTTGAGTGCCAGTGGATTAGCTGATACGTGACATAGCTATCTATCTCTTACGAGGAATGACCTCAACACCAAAAAAGCAACCGGACAAACTGTTGGCGGAATGAGTTGACGGGGTCACGATTCTAGTGGCCATAGGGCTGACTTTCTTTTCGTACGTATCTCGGGATTCTTGGGCTCTACGCATTAAGATGTCTCGATTGTTGCGCCAAGTTCCAGCAACCTTTACTTCATGTATTCATAGCTATGAAAAAAAAAGCCGCCAAATCCTTTAATAAAACCCTTTCCTGCTGCCTGATTGGCACCATGGTTTCTCACGCATACAATTCTCAGTTCTCAACCCACCAGAAAAAATTGAATCTCCAGATCCGGAAAGGGGTAACTTTTCTTACAGATCCCTCTTTCCTACCTGGTATCCGGCTTTCGCCCATCCACAACATAACTAGCCCACACTAAGCCAACCCTCCAATAAACCTTCGTGTGTGGGGAGGTGGAGAGGGGGTACATACAAGTAGTTGTAAATATGGCTATTCTTCTTCGCACACCTGGAGAGCATCCGTACAAATCCTGTCCACTTCATCCGCCTCGATTCCTAAGGTTCTAGTTATATCCGATATGCAATAGACGTGAAATCTTGCATCTTATAAGCTCCCAAAACCTTTTTCACACATACCACCTACCAGTTTCCGAGCACAACAATGCTAGAGTGCCCTAGGATCCGGACTATGTTAGCATCAACGTATCTGTTAGAACCCCCCATTCATGCGTACTAATAATCCGCTTAAATCCCAGATCCTTTGGCTACGCACAAGTGGCTGTTTATAACATTCATCTAGATGTCATCAAGCCTGCATACATCAGTCCCGCACTTCCTAACCCCGGGCTACAACCCCTTCTCAAGGATGCTTATCAGCCATGTTCGCCGCCTAGATGTCAGTTCCGGCGCCAAAGTCAAGAATCCGCTGTGATGAATCGCTAATTGGGGCTTTGTAGAGCTGGCGACCCAAGAGCATGAAGAGGATTTCATGGTGAATCTTGCTCAGTCTCATCTGTGGGGTGTAGGTTGTTTTTAGACTCCAGTAGGTGTGAACACAGACCCGGGTGGAATAATACTGTTCTGGACAATGTATTCATTTATGGACGATGATAAGCTGATAGTACTTGCATCGTATGCAGAGGAAGTGTAAGACTCTTGCTCCAGGTCTCGTAGCTACAATAGGAGCGGCTTCAGTTCGGTATACACACTCCGGAGATGGCGGGATACCACAGCTTGGTCGACTTCAATCATGTGCTACTTTGAAACTACGACAGTTATAGAATTCCAGTAGCCACCACTAGGTATTATGTCGCGAAGTGGGGTCGTCACTCCGCATAGCGCTGTATCGCTTCGTAGTTCTGCGTCTAATCTGCAGAGGGTAGCTACGTTTTCGAGTGAGTGGGATATGTGCCCTCTACTACTTTAGCTTTGCCCACTCGGCAAAGCTTGCTTTCGACAGCATAAATAAGTAAAAGCATATCCGCCGCGTAACCTATCTTACCCGCAGGACCATAGCTCAACCTCGCTCTGTTTTATGTAGGCGGACTTTTACGGGTAATAGTTTACTCTATTGGACGGACTACCCGCATCTGGAGACCTCCGAATTTCGGTAGAATTGTACGCGTAACTTGCCGTGGCACAACTGGCTACAATCGCTTCACAACTATCACCCGGTTCCTGTTAAGGCTACGTTACACAAAACACAGTATACTCTTTCCTATGGTGTGCTTTCGAACCCGAGGGCGCACCTTTATCAGCAGCGGCCACTTAAAACCCATCAAAACTTCCATCACCAGAGGTTTTACGGATATCACTTTAGATCCCATCAAGTAGTCTCATCGGGGTGACCCTTCTTAAGTCTCCACGTAACTAAAGATCAAAACGAACACTGCAAAAACTACAGTACCGGGGATTCCCGCATGGTCACCCACTGCAGTACTAACCCGGCGATATCATGCTTAAATATGGCTGAGCGGACGGGAAGCCGTGTTTTCATGATTCTATGACCGTAGCTATGACTTGCCTAACTTTGACTGCTCTGTATGTCTGTACTATAGTAGGATTAGTAGAGTAGGATCTCTAGCTCGAGGATTGCAAGGGTAGTATTGGTATCGCTGGTTGAGCGAGATCGTATAATCTTCATTTCCATAGTTACTACTTTGTTCATTCAAGCTGGCGTGGTTGCCCGTTATAAATAAAGTACCAGTTGTCTTGTGCCCAACCTCCAGTGGTGTTTGCCACTCGTACCTCGTTTATCGTTGTCGAGCGAGCCTGCGAGTGAAGGCAACGAGAGTTTGGGGACGAGACAAAAGTACTAGAATATTTGGTCTAAAAGCTGCACAATTAAATGGCAGCTCACGGAGGGCATCCAACAAGTAAATCAATGACGTGCCAATTGAAGGAAATTATTTATTGAAGTCACCACAAGAAGTAATCCGAAAGCGCCTACTTCAAACCCCATAATATGGGGGAAAGAACCTTTTAAACAAAACCTCAACTATACGTCAAGGGGATTGATGGTGGCTATCTTTATGTATACCTCCGATTGCTACGGTAGAACGGAAATTAGAATTGGTGTACCTCATCACAGCTTCAACTCATGGATCCATAGACAGTCTTAGAGTTCCGCAGCTCCACTCCTCTTTAATCCTCTTGCGTCTCTCTAAGGAAGCGAGGGGCGAGACTTCACGCAGTAGCAGCTGTGGTTGCATTCCTGAGGGTGAAACTCTGTGACCCACTTCAATTCTCCGCGATGCACCTGTGCGCAGAATGAACGCCCTTCCGCACTTTATCACCGTGATGAGCTGGATTGGCCTGAAATGCAAGACACAGAGGAACCACGGTCTGTTAAGACGAGATGGAAGTTGGAGAACTAATGACGGATATTCGGAAACACATTTCGGCATCGAATAGCACACGAGGAGAACAGATCGCCCTCAGTATCAATAAATTCCGTGGATAGCCTCATTCTACACGGTAATATATGAAGGCTATGGTTCAAAATCAACTTACCCAGCAGGCACACGTCCTTCTCCTATCCCCTGCCACCGAGCCCTATTGCTTGCACTCTAAACACATTACCGTCTGTTAAATCAAAGGAGGTTCTCCCCTCCACAATACGCAATAGAATTGTTGAAATACTGATTGCTAGAAGCCTTGTATTCTAAAGTACAGGTACATTCGTGATCTGATATACGGCATTCAGAGCATGCCTTGTACGCATGCATGCGCACTCAGCTGGCATCTCCAGCTGAGTCTGCAACGACCATCATCTTAAGGAGATTATGCATCAGCCCAGCTG
>Ga0307515_10001389_pt1 | contig 54743 bp, 45 predicted proteins | sample 17_EM_MG_FD_194513 | JGI IMG/M metagenome (GOLD analysis project Ga0307515, IMG submission 194513) | Populus trichocarpa ectomycorrhiza microbial communities from riparian zone in the Pacific Northwest, United States - 17_EM | ecosystem: Host-associated > Plants > Roots > Unclassified | place...
TTTATCATTTCCATCATAATAATCTGCGTGCCATCAACCCGGCAAAAGCATTGCCGGCAACTTGCACAACCCGTTACTCCGGAACGGTAAAAAAATATACAAATCATATCTACCCATAATGCCCCCCGCTGGGGTGCTGCTTGCCGGATATGCCCCATCCTGCGAATGATGACATTGCGTGTCCCGCTCATTCAACATTTACTTCATTCATTACCGGTCTGACTTTCGGTGCCGCCCGCAACACTGCATTTTTGAATCGGACGGGGAAGTCAGACCGGAGCCGCTGTATTAGTGCCTTCTTTATCATATTTTATCATTTCCATCATAATAATCTGCGTGCCATCAGCCCGGCAAAAAACATTTCCACACCTGCCTGCCGGCAGGCATGTTAGCACATTTCCACATCAGCACATTTTCTTCTACCTTCCCAGTTCCTTTCATTTAACCAGTTAATAACATGAAACAATTATTGCTTGTCTTACTGTTTTCAACAGTCTTTGCTCCTTTTCTCCCCGCCCAGGAAGCGCAACCGCTTGCCGCCGGCATGTCTACTGAACGCCTGGCCCATATAGACCAGACCGTTCAGGAATACGTTAATAAAAACTGGCTGAACGGCGCCGTGGTAATCGTATACCGCAATAGCAAACTGGCTTATTACAAAGCAATCGGTTATGATGATGCAACAAAAAAAACACCCATAAAAAAAGACGCCATCTTCCGCATTGCATCCCAAACAAAAGCCATCACCAGTGTGGCGGTAATGATGCTGTATGAAGAAGGCAGATTTTTGCTGGATGATGCCGTTAGCAAATACATCCCGGAATTTAAAAAACAACAGGTTATTGACAAGTTCAACGAGGCAGACAGCAGCTACACCACTGTTCCGGCCAAAAGAGAAGTTACCATACGCGATCTGTTAACACATACTTCCGGTATTGGCTATGCGCAAATTGGCAGCAAGTCTATGAACGCCATCTATGCAAAGGCAGGCATTGTAGCAGGTATCGGCATGAGTGGAAAACCAGTATTGGGAGATATCATGAAAAAGCTGGGACCGCTGCCGCTGTTTAACCAGCCGGGAGAAAAATTTACCTACGGCTTAAATACTGATTTGCTCGGATACCTGGTGGAAGTGGTTTCCGGTAAATCGCTGGCCGAATTTTTCCGCACCCGCATATTTGAGCCGCTTGGTATGAAGGATACCTATTTTTACCTGCCCAAAGAAAAATACAACCGGCTGGTAACCCTGTATTCGTCGGACTCCATGGACCTGGCCGTTAAAACGCCCGACCAATCCAGTATCAATGGCAGCTTCAACAAAGACTATCCCAATACAGAAGGTACCTACTATTCGGGCGGGGGCGGCCTATCAGCTACCGCCTACGACTATGCGCTTTTTATGCAGATGCTGCTGAACGGCGGCCAGCTCAACGGCAAAAGACTGCTGAGCCGCAACGCCGTCCGCATGATGACCAGCAACCAGATTGGCGCGCTGAACCTCACGCACGGCGATAAATTTGGACTGGGTTTTGAAATAGTTACCGAAGAAAGCAGCGCTTACACGCCTGCCTCTGCCGGCACTTTTAGCTGGGGTGGCATGTTCAGCTCCAATTACTGGATGGACCCAAAAGAAAAAATTGTTGCGCAGATATTTCTGAATATCTACCCAAACCGTCATGGCGAACTGCACGATAAAATAAAGAACTTTATTTACCAGTCACTCAACAATTAAAAATAGACATCATGAACAGGAAAATTTTTATTGCTGTATGGCTGTTACTTATCAGGGGTGTATTGCCGGCACAGGACAGCCTTCCAGCATTCGTAAAAGACAGTCTTGATATTTATACAAACCGGGCATTAAAAGAATGGCAGATACCAGGTGCAGCCGTTTGTATTGTAAAAGACGGCAAAGTGATCTGGATGAAAGGATATGGCGTAAAAGAAATGAATGGCACAGACAAAGTAGATGAGAACACCCTTTTTATGATTGGTTCCAATTCAAAAGCATTTACCGCAACAGCCCTGGCCATGCTGGATGCAGAAAGCCAGGCGGCCGGACAACCGGCAAAATTTTCACTGGATGATAAAGTAACCAAATGGCTGCCGGAATTTGCATTGGATAACAAAGCTGCCGGCGAACAGGCCATTGTGCGCGACCTGCTTTGTCACCGCATCGGGTTTCAGACATTCCAGGGGGATTTTACATACTGGACCAGCAACCTCAGCCGGAAAGAAGTCATTGAAAAAATGAAGCATATCAAAGCGGTCTATCCATTTCGCACAACATGGGGTTACACCAATGCAGCCTTCCTGGCAGCAGGAGAGATCATTCCAAAAGTAACCGGCATGCAATGGGAAGATTACCTGAAACAAAAAATCTTCCTGCCACTGGGTATGAACAATACCCTTGCCCTCAGTAAAGATTACCCCGATGCCGCCAATAAATGCCAGCCACATACCATCGACAATGGCAAACTGATTAAAATACCGGTTTGCGCAATCGACAACCTGGCTCCCGCAGGCAGTATTGGCTCATCGGTAAATGATATGAGCAAATGGGTTCTGATGCAGTTGAATAATGGAAAGCTGGGCGATAAACAAATTATACCCGCCCAGGCATTGGCGCAGACCAGGTGGCCACATTCAATTTTGGGTAATGGCGGGTATTTGTATAACCGGGGTCATTTTTCTTTATACGGACTGGGTTGGATACTGGAAGAATACAGCGGACGCAAAATTATATCACATACCGGTGGTGTAAATGGTTTTGTAACAAGCGTAACCCTGCTGCCCGAAGAAAAACTGGGCATCATTGTTTTTACCAATACCGATCAGAATGCCTTTTACCAGGCGCTAAAATGGGAAATAACCGATGCTTATCTCAATAACCCTTACCGCAATTACAGCAAAGTTTACCTGGAACGGTTCACTGCGGCAAACGAAACAGCAGCTAAAAACGATAAGGCCCTGCAGGATTCCGTGGCGCTAAAAGCTCCCACTGCATTACCCCTCAATGCCTATACCGGCAGTTATTTCAATGATGTGTACGGAGATATGACTGTGGTAATAGAAAATAAAGAATTGCGCATGAAATTCTCTCATCACCCCAATATGTATGCGAAACTGGAAGCGTTGGGTGGAAACCGTTTTTATGTAACTTTTTCTGACCCTATTTTCAGCAAAGCCGTATTCCCATTTAAAGTAATATCCGGTAAAGTAACCGGCGTTACGGTAAAAGTGGCAGACTTTGTGGAATACAATCCATATGAATTTGTAAAAAAATAATGCATTTAATTTAAACGTACAGACCATTTTTTATGGAAGAACAACAATTAACATTGGGAATCGGCACCCGTTTACAGCATACGCAGCATGGACCGGGTGTAATTGTGGGAGTTAAATACGCCACCTATTTAATTTCCTTTATCAATCATGGTATAAAAGAAATTGATAAAACAGATAACAAGCTGGATGAGATCATCCCTGAAAATGTAACAGCCGAAGTGGAGACCACCTCAGCAGTTGAAAAGTCAATCCTGAAAATACTGAGACAATGGAGCGATACCACTGAGCTGGTTCCGCTGGGCGATAAATGGCAGAATGGAATGCTGTTGTTGCAGCCCGCCGATAAATCGCAAAAGCCAAAAGAGATACCGGTGGATATTTTCTTTCATAAAATTGTAATGCTCCGCGACCGCCTGCGGGTGATGGAACAACAAATAAACGCACACAAAGTACTGACCGACGAAGAAAAAATAAACCTGCAGCAGTACATTACACGCATCTATGGCTCACTCACCACTTTTAATGTACTGTTTAAAAACAAAGAGCAGTGGTTTGTGGGAGATAAAGGCAGCAGGGAGGAATGAGTTTTAAGTTTTAAGTCTGCGGTTTAAGGAAGTGGTTAGTGGTTAATGGCTAGTGGGCGTTTGCCAGGTATAATGCAAAATACAAAAAATGGCGGGGCACCGGTCTGACGTCCGCGTCTGACCAGCTTCGCCGATAATTTAGAAGTCAAAAGAACCAGGCGATTGAAATCAGATTAAATTAACTAACCAAAAGTCAACCTTTTTAAGGCAAGTACAGATATAGGGTTTAAGGAGTAGGGTATAGCCATTATTCATTACGATCATTTTCGCAGCCGGAGCAATCCCTCACCCTGCGCTCATACTTTTTCATAACAATCATGAAAATCCGCGTTCCATAAGACCCGCAAGCGTATTTCCACACCTGCCTGCCGGCAGGCAGGTTAGCACATTCATCACATTTATCACATTTATTTCTACTGTTTTACAAACCGGGTTTGTGTGGTAACACCTCCGCCTGTAATTCTCAGCGTGTATACTCCGGCAGCCCATCGGCGAACCGGGATATTGTACTGACTGGCCGCAGGCTTCACATCAAATACCAGCTGGCCGCTGCTGCTGAAACATTGCAGCCTGGTCATGGTTTGCCTGTTCTGCAAATGCAGTTCCGTAGTAGCGGGGTTGGGCCAAACTATAAAATCAATGGTTTCTGTAATATTCACCTGCATGATCCGGCTGTAAGATATCCGGCCATCATTTGCGGTTTGCCGTATACGGTAGTAGTTAACGCCTTTTTCCGGCAGCCTGTCAGCCGACTCATACTGTTTCTCTGCAGCCATGCCTGCCGTTGCGTTTATATTTGTTATATCAGTAAAAGCAATTCCATCAGCAGAATGTTCCACCGTATAATTACTGATGTTTATTTCGTTTCCAATTTTCCAGTCCAGCTGCACCTGTTTACCCGCCAGTACGGCATCGGCCTGCAGCCATCTCATTGCGAAAGCGTTGCTTCCGCCCAATGCGTTGGCCAGTACAAAATCGCCCCAGCTTAACGGGCCTGCAGTAGTTGTTATGGTACCCGATTCTCCGGCAGTACCGGCTCCTCCTGCATCTGTCCACGCACCGGCACCATTATCACTGGCAATTCGCAATGTAGCGGCGTCCGTTACCAGGTCGTCGGAACCATAATTAATTGTTACGGAACTATTGGTAACCGGCGTTGATCCCAAATTCAATATCCTGAAATATCTTTTATTGGTTACAGCGTTTATAGTAGCCGGTAAACTACGGTCTGGCGGCGCGGAATTTATCATTTCAGCCTGGTAAGCAGACGGACCGGCAGCACCATGTGTAATATTCAATACCAGCGGCCTGTAAACAGTTGCGCCAAGCGGAAAGAACAGGTTACTTACACCTGCTACATTGGTATTGCAACGCAACGGACCTTCCACAAAACTATTACTGCTTCCGCCGCTGATTACCGCAGCCGCTGCAATATTTACTACCGCATTGTTACCTGCTATTAACCGTCCGTTTTGCAAATCCAGTTTACTGTTGATGGTAAACACTGCCTGACCGTTGATTCCTGCAATAGTGGCAGCTCCTGTTCCATTGTTCATCATTAAAGAATCAATGGCCATGCTATTGGCCAGGTTAATGGTTACAGACGGATTGCTGATATATAATCCGGCAAATACACCACCGGCATTTATTATTTGCGGAAGATTGCCTGTTATCAGGGCCGGCACCAGTACATTGCTGTTAACAGAAGCGGCATTGTCGAGGTCGCCATTTACAACCAGCGAACCATTGCCGCCGATGCTGCCGGCCGCATCAATAAACAGGCTGCCGTCCGATTGTAAATCGGTGCCAGCACCATCGATGAGCGTTAATGCAGCGGCAACCTTTAAAACAGCACCGGTCTTTACCAGAATTTGATCCAGTTGCACCGGCGAATTGATAATCACCGTATGCCCTGGTTGAATAATGATACTATCGTCATATATATGTGGGATGGTAAAGGCATTTACAAAACCGCCGCCCGATTTTACCTGCCAGGTACTCACCGCATCTGCATTGCCACTTGCCCTGCTGCGGTAAACAGAAGGTTGGTAACAACCAATGTTTCCCGCCCAACCGGCATCATTAACAGTTCCATTACTCACAAAGCGAATAGTGAGTGCTCCGGAAGTACCGGTCAATGTAAGCGGTAGCGCCGGCGTTCCACTCAATACGGCCAATACAGGAGCTGTAATGCTGGTTCCATCATAAATGGTGAGTGAGTCATTGGCGGGTTCTGAACTGAATGATGAAATTGTTAGCTGTGGCAGGTTGCCGGGTGTGGCAGCCGTTATTGTTTTCGTATATGATTCACCATCTGAATAATTAGATGAGGCGCCTCCGCTGTCGTAAAAATAGGTGGAACAAAGCGTGGCGGGTGTGTTATTATTTAAACGGAGTTCACATGTTTTTACTGTAAAGGGCATTGACACACTATCGCAGGCGCCATTTACTATTCTTACCGTATATACGCCACCGTTAGCTGCATTATAAATACTGTCTGTTGCCCCGGCAATGGGTGTACCATTGAGGAACCACTGATAGGTAAAGCTGCTTCCGGACGCTGTGCTTAGCCTGCTTGTTTCGCCCACACAAATACTGTCTGCCGTTGCCGTTATTGCTGCAGCTGGCGGCGTGCTCACGTTTATGGTTACCTGGCTGCTGGCCGTATTGCCACACATATCGGTTACCTGCAACGTATAGGTGGTGGTTGCGACTGGCGTAGCTACCGGCGCTGAAACGGTTGTACTGTTTAAACCGGCAGCAGGCAACCAGTTGTACTGGTAGCCTGGCCCAGCTATTGCCGTGGCATCAATTTCTGAAAGTCCGCCCAGCGAGCCAATTACAGAAGATACCCCGGTAGATGTATTGAGCTTCCGCAGATCGCTTACATAAGTTTGGTATTGAATAATGGTGGTGAGGTATAAATTGTCTGTTACCGGGTCAAAGTCTGCATCCTGCTGGTAAATTACATCTGCCCCCACCGGGTTTGGCAGGGCTGTGGCAGCGCCGGTTAATTTGTTAACAGTGTACACATAATTATTATCAGACATAATGTATACCTGTCCGTTATTACTGATGGCAATCCATTCTGTGAGTCCAACCGGAACAGGTTGGGTTTGCACAACGGCTGCTGTTAATGGATTGATGATACACAGATAACTGCCTGCGCTTGCAGCCGCCAGTCCGTATAATGTTTTGGTGGAGGCATCCCATGCAAGACCTGACCACAGGTAACCCGATGGAGCCGCGGCAATACCAATTAACTGTTGTGCGCCGGTGGCTGTATCAAACTTTATCAGCTTATTGCTTTTTGGGGTAATGGCATAATAACCAAAGGGGGTAAAATCTCCGCCGGTGAAAAAATCTTCTGCTGCCATTGCCGCATTGCTTACTACATTTTTTGCGATGGTATCGTACTGTAACGGGTTGTTTAAACTGAATTTGATAAAACTATTGCTCTGCCAGTCCATGCCAAACACTCTTTTTTCCGGCAACCAGGGCGCACCGTTCTGTGCGGGTGCATAACCGCCCAGTTGTACGCGCTGGCCGGCACAGATAAGTGTATCAATGCCTGCACTGGCGGTTAACGCAGGTGTGTTGGTAAGTTCGGTAACAATAACCGGTGCAGAAACGGCCATGCAGCCATCTGCTGCAGTAGCTACCACATCATAACTGCCACCCGCAGACGCAATAATGGATATGCCGGTGCTTACATTAACGGCATCTTTCCGCCACTGGTAGCTGGTACCCGCTATGGGGTTTATAATATTGAGGCTTACGCTGCCGCCGGTGCAAAAACGTGTTGCGCCGCCGGCCTGAACCTGTACATTGCAATACGTTCCGGCAACAGCTGCCTGTACCGCACTGAATGCGTCTACGAGTCCGTGACCGGTTTCATCGTTCCAGGTGCCATTTGGCTGTCCGCTTACCATGCTGTAACTGTAAGAGGGTAATTTATAGCAGGTACTTTCCAGCACATTGCGTAGTTGCGGTACCGTTAGGTTATTGTTGGCTGCCAGAATCAGCGCCACCACGCCCGAGGTATTGGGTGTTGCGGAAGATGTTCCGTTGAAACGCATAAAATAATCGCCGGCGCTTCCGGCAGCAGTATTGTATCCGCCGCTGCCACTGATATCTGTAGTAGCTATTTTTACACAGGGTGCAACAACATCCAGACCGGTACCATAACTGGCGCCCCATCCTTCGCCATCGCAGGTAAAGGAAGCCGGCGATTTACGGCGTCCGCACATGTTTACGCCGCCTACACAAATCACATTTTCATTGGTGCCCGGGTAACTGAGGCCGGCATTGTTGTTGCCGCTGGCAAACAATACTACGGAGCCTTTGCCGCCACGGCCCATGGTAACAGCGCGGAAGATGGCATCATCCAGCACATCACTGGGCGAGCCGCCGCCCCATGAATTGCTGATAACATCGGCTCCGTGTTGCCAGGCATAATCGAACCCGGCTGCAATATTTGATTCTGATGTAAAATTTCCATTGGCAGCAGCCAGGTTAATAGGTATAATTCTGCTACCGGGCGCCACACCGGCAATACCGGTAGCATTGTTTGCAATGGCTGCAATAATACCTGCGCAACAGGTACCATGGCCACGTGCCGGGCCCAGCGGTCTACCATCGCCCAAATTAGCAGTGCCTGTAAGACAATTAAAACCCTGCAACAGGTTGGCTTTTAAATCTGCATGCCCGGTATCTACGCCCTCGTCTATCACTGCAATGGTAATACCGGTGCCATTGGTTATACCCCAGGCCTGTTGTATTTTCATATCTGTGCCGGCAACGCCATTGTATTGAATAGCCGAACCTGTATTGGTGTGCGCCCACTGATAACCGAACAATGGATCATTGGAATCTGTAAATAATCCGTCGAAAAGAGTGAAATCGGGTTGCGCATAAACGAATAAACCCGATTCGAAAAAAACATTGGCCACCGCCAAAGCATCATGACCATTGGGCGCACCGGCGCTTACAATATAGATGCCTGGTGCAGACGCATATTTCTTTACAACACTGCAGTGCCGCTGTTTTATAAAATCATCAAATATCGCTTCGCTGGTACCGGGTTTTAATTTCACCACCAGTTCATCTCCATAGCCCATGTCTTTTCCATAGGCACTGGTAATACACGGATGTACAAATTCCAGATATCCCTGCTTGCGCAATGCGCCGATAAGATTTTTGATTTTTAAAGTACTGAGGCGGGCGGGCAATTTTGCATAAACCTGTTTCAGGCCGGCCGGTGAAGAAATGGCGGAATCCGGTATCTGCAACAGGGAAGCTAATTGCATACGGCGTGTGCCGGTGTTTTCACCCTGCTTAAACTGCATTACCAGCCTGGTTTTGCTAACCGGCAATAACAGTTTCCGGCCCTTGTAATAATAACCCATCTGCTCCCCTGTCTGGGCATTGGCTGAAAAAAAAATAACCAACAATAGCGGAGCAAGCAGTTTTCTCATAGATGGATTGATTAGTGGCCGGGTATACAATAGCCGGATAGTTATCCGGCCAGCTATTAAACGGCATTTAAGCCATTTAGTATATATTATGAGCTACAAAAGAGGCGATATTTTGGCCGGCCGGTGTACTTTATAACCAAAAACCCTTATAAACAATGGAATTGAGCCTGGCAGAGGCCTGGTACACTCAAAAAAAGGGATTTCTGTGCATACAGGCGGGCAGGTGAACTGTCAAAACATTAATTTTTTACAAACCGGGCGGTGGTTACCTGTGCGCCGCTGATCATCTTTACATGATAAATACCTGCTGCCCATTGCAGTACGGGTATGACATGACGCACAGACATTGGTTTTGCCTGGTACACCAGCTGACCGTTGCTGTTAAAACATTGCAATAACTGCATGGACTGGCTGTTTTGTACTGTGATTGTTTCGGTGGCTGGGTTGGGCAATAAAGTAAAGCCTGATGCATCCCTTATGGTTAACTGCAATATTTTACTGTAATCATAACGGCCATCCTTATCCGTTTGTTTTATGCGGTAATAATTGGTTCCTTTCATGGGGAGCAAATCACTTGCTTCATACATTTTTTCAATGGCTGTGGAGGTGCTGGCATCTACCCACGCTATTTCATTAAAAGAAATTCCGTCGGCCGAACGTTCCACCACGTAATTTTTTACATTTAATTCATTGCTGATTTTCCATGTAACAAGTACCTGTTTGTTTTGCTGCCGGGCATTTACCTGCAACCATTGCACCGGCAATACATTGGTGCCACCGGCAGCATTGGCCAGCGCAAAATCGCCAAAACTGGTAAAGTTTACATTCGAGATAATGGTACCAGAGCCATTGCCGGAACCGGTACCGCCTAAATCGATCCAGCCTGCGGCGCCATCATTTTTTACCATGCGCAACGAAGCCGCATCGGTTACTCCATCGTCGGGTCCGTAAGACAGAATAACAATAGAACTGCTGACAGGTTGTGCAACCGGGTTGGAAATCCTGTAAAACCTTTTTGCGCTTACGCCCTTGATGGTTACCGGCAAACTGCGGTTAACCGGCGCCGTATTGAATACTTCCGCCTGGTAAGCCGATGCACCGCCGGAAGAAATGTAAACGCCTAATTTAACCGGCCGGTATACATCTTTACCAATGGGGAAATCCATGGAGACTACACCCATTTCACTGGTGTTCCGGCGCACAGGACCCTCCACAAAACTGGAAGCTCCGGCGCCTTCTGTTACCGATTCCCGGGCCAGGTTCAATATTGCATTGTTGCCCATTACCAGCCGGCCGTGCAAGAGCAATAGTTTATGATTTACGGTTACAAGAGCAGGCTGGCTGCCGTTGATGCGCAACATGCCATTTCCCATATCAAGGATCAGCGTATCTATGGAAACATCATTGCCGGTATTAAAAATCACCGATGGGTTGGTTACATACAATGCAGATATACTACCGGTTGTTTCAATGGTTTGCGTGGCACTGCCGGTGACCTCTGTTCTTACAGAAATATTTTTCAGGTGTACGGCATTGCTGAGATCTCCTTTCAGAACCAGTGTGCCGTTTCCATCAATACTGCCGGCATCCCTTATTTCGAGCAGGCCGTCTGCCTGCAGGTCATTGCCGGGGCCATCTGCGAGGTCTAAAAATCCACTTTGTATAATGCGGAGTACGCCTCCTCGCTGAATCCACAACTGATCCAGTTTAGCAACATCTGTATGCGTAATCGTGTGCCCCTGTTGTATAATGATACTATCGTCGTACAGGTGCGGCCTGTCGGATGCATTGATAAAGCCATTACCTGATTTTATTTCCCAGGTATTTGGATCAGCCAGGCTTCCGGATGTTTTACTCCGGTAAACTGCCGGTGTGTAACAACTGAACAATGCCTCCCAACCCTGCATACTCATGCTGCCATTGCTTTTAAAACTAAAAGTAAGTGCACCGGAAGAAGCGGTATAACTGAGCGGAAGCGCCGGCGAGCCAGACAATACCGCCAGCACCGGCGAAGCAATACCCGGACCATCATAAATAGTGAGTATATCCTGTCCGGCTTCCGTATTGAATGAGCTAAACGTAACCCTGAGCACGCTGCCGGGGCTGGCCGCTGTGATGGTCCTCGTAAAAGATTCATTGGCCGAATAATTAGACAGGCGGCCGCCACTATCATAAAACTTTCCTGTGCAGGCAGACAGTGCATTGCCGGCGTTTAACCTTATCTCGCAGGATTTAATTGTAAACGGAAGCGAAGTATTGCTGCAGACATTCATCACTGCTGTAACGGTATATACACCTCCTTCTTTTGCCAGGTAAAAACTATCTGCCGCACCGGTAATGGGGCTGCCTTCATAATACCACTGGTAGGTATAACCGAAATGTTGAGTGGCGCTTAGCCGTACCGTTTCACCAATGCAGATACTATCCTTTTGTGCTGTAATTGCAATCACAGGTTTCTCTGTACTCACGTGCACTGTTACCTGACTGGTAGCCGTATTGCCGCACATATCCGCTACATTGAGCGTATAAAGCGTGGTGGTTTGCGGTGCAGCTGCCGGCACCGATACTGTTGTACTACTGAGCCCCGTTGCAGGAGACCAGCTGTACTGGTATCCCGGTCCGGCAATACCCGTAGCATCCACCTGCGCCAGTCCATCACCCATAGGCCCGATAACTGCCGACAAACCCGTTGTAGTATTCACTATCCGGAAATCACCGGCCGATTGCGGAGAATAGATTTTTGCCGTTAGGTATAAACTGTCTGTAATGGGGTCAAAATCTGCATCCTGTTCAAAACCAGGGCTGAAACCGGTGGCATTGGGCAACCGGGTAGCTATACCGGAGAGCTTGTCGATTTTATAAATATACTGATCAGATGACATCGCATACATATCCCCGTTATTTCTTACGGCCAGCCAAAGCAACCCGTCTATGGCAATGGATGCCACGGGTGTAATATTGGCCGTAAACGGATCAATGATATATAATTTGCTGCCGCCTGCACCGGTAGCAGCGCCATAAAGGTTTTTACTTTCAGGATCCCAGGAAAGGCCCATCCAGTAAAATCCGGTTTCGGTAATGGCTTTCCCTATAGGCTGCTGGATACCGTTAGCGGTATCTATTTTCACCAAATCGTTTGTTTCCGGAGCTATTACATAATAACCATAAGGTGTAAAATCGCCACCGGTAAAAAAACCATTCGATGCCAAAACTGCATCGCTTACCACATGCGCCGCAATGGTATCAAACTGCAGCGGATTTTTTATACTGAATTTAATAAAAGAATTGCTGCGCCTGTCCATTCCAAAAACCTGTTTCTGCGGCAACCAGGGTGAACCGCCGGCGGCCACTGCATTACCGCCCAGTTTAACCGATTGCCCGGCGCATATAAATTTATCGGTGCCTGCGCTGGCAGTAAGCGGAACTGTATTGGCCAGGTTGGTAACCATTACCGGCGCGGCTGTTGCCACGCAACCACCGGTTGCTGTGGCCACCACATCATAACTACCACTAATGGATGCCGTTATTGTATTGCCGGTACCAACATTGGTTCCATCTTTACGCCATTGATAAAAATTGCCCGCAGCCGGGTTTACAATGGAAAGGTTCACGCTGCCGCCCGCACAAAAACGAACAGGCCCTGCCGCTTTTATCTGCACATTACAGGCGTTGGCAGTTAAGGCTGCCTGTACGGCGCGGAAAGCATTTACCAGTCCGTGGCCGGTCTCGGGGTTCCAGGTACCATTGGGCTGATTGGCATCCAGGGTATAATTGTAAGAAGGCAATTTGTCGCAGGTGCTTTCTATAATATTGCGTACCTGCGTTACCGTTAGGTTGTTGTTTGCCCCCAATATGAGTGCGGCTACTGCTGCTGCCCCTGGTGTTGCGGCCGAGGTACCGTTAAAAACATAATTATAATCACCGGGGTTATAGCCGCCATTTCCGGTAATATCGGTAGTAAGTATTTTAACACAGGGTGCGGCAATGTCGAGCCCTATGCCGTAATTTGCGCCCCACCATCCTTCACCATCACAGGAAACGGGTGTCTTTCGCTGGCCGCACATATTAACGCCGCCAACAGCAATTACTCCCGGAAGAATGGCCGGGTAATACACCGCACCGTTTTCGTTGCCGCTGGCAAATAAAACCACCGAGCCTTTTCCGTTGCGGCCCTGGGTGACAGCCCGGCTAATGGCGTCTTCTATAATACCGCTCGGGCTACCGCCGCCCCATGAATTGCTTATCACATCTGCTCCATTTTGCCAGGCATAATCAAAACCTTCCGCTATTCGTGCATAAGAGGCAAAACTTCCATCGGCTGCTGAAAGGTTTATGGGAATAACCCTGCAATCGGGTGCCACTCCGGCAACGCCCAGGTTATTATTGGCCAGCGCTGCTATAATACCCGTACAGGATGTACCATGCCCGCGCACAGGCGATAGCGGCTTCCCGTCACCGGTATTAGCTGTACCGCTGGTACAATCGAAGCCCTGTAAAAGATTGGGTTTTAAATCGGGGTGTTCTATGTCTACGCCTTCATCAATAACTGCCACCTTAATTCCTGCACCAGTACTGAAATTCCATGCCTGCTGCACTTTCATATCTGTACCAGGTGCGCCATTGTATTGAATAGCCGATCCGGAATTGTTATGCGACCACTGGTAGTTAAACAGCGGATCATTGGGGTCTGATAATCCGTCGAACAGTGTCAGGTCGGGCTCAGCATACACAAATAACCCCGTTTCAAAAAAACGATTGGCCACGGCAAGGGCATCGTACCCATTTGCTTTACCCGCGCTTACAATAAAAACGTCGCTGGCAAAGGGATATTTTTTTACAATGCTGGCCTGCAGTTGCTGAACCACATTATTAAATGCATTCTGTGTGGTACCCGGTTTTAGTTTTAGTACCAGTTCATCGCCATACCCCATATCTTTTCCATATGGGCTGGTAAAACAGGGATGCACAAACTCCACAAAGCCCTGTCTCTTTAGTTCGTTGATGCGGACGCTGTTGTTTCCGGCAGGTAATGCAGCGCTGATACGCTTTACATTTGCCATTGATTTAATATCGGTACCGGTTATACGAAGTATGGTGGATAACTGCGCCATTCGCCTGCCCGTGGTTTCACCGGCAGCGAGCTGTACAATAATCCGATTGTTGTTTACTGGAAAAGCAATTTTCCGGCCCTGGTAGTAATATGTTATTTTCTCGCCTGGTTGGGCATTTGAAGTGTAAAATGCGATTAACAAAAGAAAAGAACATATTCTTTTCATACAGGAAGAGGCTATGGCCAATTGGTTTGAAGCAAAAGGTATTATTTTTTCGTATCACCGCGATCAAAAACAACTTAAATATATTTTGACGCTTGTATAGCGCTGATTTTATATAAAAAATTAAAAAATACCTGCCGGCAATCTCTTCAAAAAAGATTACATTGATGCAAATGTCGTTTAAACCAATAATATGTTAGCAAGGCCCGTTTTATTTATTATGCTGGCGCTTCCGGTGCTGGCCAACGCTCAGGCATATAAAAAGCTTCACCGTAAAGCCATTGTAACCGATACGCACAATGATGTACTTTCTTCTGTTACCATGAAAGGGTTGAGTATTGAAACCGATTTAACCGGCAAAACGCACTCTGATATTGCGCGTTTTAAAAAAGGCGGTATTGATGTACAGGTATTCTCTATTTTTTGCAATGAAAGCTTTCACAAAGACACCGCATACAGATATGCCATGGCCGAGATAGATTCTCTTTATGCCATTGTGCGCCGCAACCCGGGTAAAATGTCGGTGGTAACCAATCCTGCCGGGCTGACAGCGGCCCTTAAAGAAAAAAAGCTGGCTTGTATGATGGGTGTGGAAGGCGGGCATATGATAGCAGACAGGATGGAATTTCTTGACAGCCTTTTTGCAAGGGGGGCCAGGTACATGACGCTTACCTGGAACAATTCCACTTCGTGGGCAAGCTCAGCAGCCGATGAAAGCAAAAACAATTTACCATTCGGTACCAGGGGCCTGACAGCATTTGGAAAAGAAATAGTAAAACATATGAACGCGCTGGGTATGATGGTAGATATATCTCATGTGGGCGAACAAACTTTTTGGGATGTCATTGCCACAACTACAAAACCCGTGATTGCTTCGCACAGTTGCGCATGGGCCCTGTGCCCGGTACCACGCAATCTTAAAGACGAGCAAATAAAAGCCATCGCTAAAAATGGGGGCGTCATCGACATCAATTTTTATTCAGGATTTTTAGACAGTAATTACAACCGCCGCAAAGAAATATTTCTGAATGCACATAAAGCTGAAAGAGATTCTATGCAGCAACTGAAAAGGCCCTCCTATGACATGGATGAATGGTTTTCCAGAAAATACCCCGCCGAAGCCGATGCATTGCGACCGCCCCTGTCGCTATTGATTGATCATATAGACCATATTGTGCAACTGGCGGGTGTGGACCATGTTGGACTGGGTTCCGATTTTGATGGTATTGAATCTGCGCCCAAAGAACTGAACGATGTAGCGGATATGCCTTTAATAACAAAAGCATTGATAGAAAGAGGTTATTCAAAAACAGATATTAAAAAAATACTGGGCGGCAATTTCATCCGCGTGTTTACTGCCAATGCCCATTAAATTTGCATACTTTTTTATTTGCCTTTTTTTATTCCGCCCTATTGAAATATTGATTGCGCCTTTGTCTTTGTTAAGCTAACAATCAACATACCATGAGAAAATTATTGCTGCTTTTATTTCTGCCGGTACAATTACTGGCGCAGGATACCGCTTTTACTGCCTTTAAAAGTTACCCGTTTACCACCGGGCTTTGCGCCGCAGCCACCGGTTCAAAAATTGCATGGGCCATGGATGAGCAGGGAAAACGCAATGTGTATGTTGCGGAAGGCCCGGCATTTGTTCCGCGCGCCCTCACTCATTTTCAAAAAGATGATGGACAGGAAATTACCAGTCTTTCCATTTCTGATGACGGCAAATGGGTTGTATTTGTGCGAGGGGGCGATCATGGTGCTAACTGGGATAGCGGGCTTCCCATCAACCCGCTCGGTGAACTCACCCCATTTAAAGTTCAGGTGGTCATAGTCCCTTTCACAGGAGGCGATATCAAATATTTATCGGAAGGCGATTCCCCGGTTATCTCTTCAGACAATACCATTGCATTTATAAAAAGCGGCCAGGTATGGACGGTACAGGCAGACAGTACGGCTGCCGCCAAAAATTTATTCACCACCAGGGGCACCGTTGATAATTTACAATGGTCAGCCGATGGCAACCGCCTTGCATTTGTAGCAAACAGGCCAGGTCATTCCATCATTGGTGTATACACACGGCAGGATGCTGATGTTAAATGGATAGCACCCTCTTTCGGATTCGACGGTTCGCCCCGATGGAGCCCCGACGGTAAAAAAATAGTTTTTACCAGGAGGCCTGTTACCGGAGGCACACCGGATTCTATGCTGGTTAGAAAACACCGGCCATGGAGTATTATGGTTGCCGATATAACCGCCAACACAGCTACTCCTTTATGGACCGCCCCCGTAACATTGCGCGGATCATTCCCTACTACGGACGGTAATGCCAATTTACACTGGGCCGCAGGAAATAATATCGTCTTTCTTTCTTATCACGATGGATGGCCGCATTTGTATTCAATCTATGCATCCGGTGGCAGTGCCCTGTTATTAACTCCGGGTAAGTTTATGTGTGAACACATTACGATGAGCCCGGATAAAAAATTCCTGTTTTTCAGCGCCAATACCGGTGCCGATAAACTGGATACAGACAGGCGCCATGCCGTTAAAGTAAGCACCGGCAAAACGGATATGCAGTTAATTACCCCCGGCACCGGCCTGGAATGGATGCCGGTGATTACGGGAGATGGCAGTGCAACCGCCTTTATCAGTGCTACAGCGCAAAGGCCGCCATTGCCGGCAATCATGAAAACTGGAGAAAGTAATATCAGTGTGTTGTGCATGGACCATATACCCGGTAATTTTCCCGAACAAAAACTGGTAAACCCCAAACAAATAATTTTTACTGCTTCAGATGGTGTTACCATTCATGCCCAGTTGTTTGAACCTGCCTCCGGCAAAGCAAAAAAACCAGCCATTGTTTATATACATGGCGGTCCGCCCAGGCAGATGCTGCTGGGCTGGAATTATTCGGATTACTACGCCAATGCCTACGCATGCAACCAGTACCTGGCCAGCCTGGGGTTTGTGGTATTGTCTGTTAATTACCGGTTGGGAATTGGTTATGGTTTTGAGTTTCACCAACCTCCGCACGCAGGCAACAGCGGCGCCGCAGAATACCTGGACATAAAAGCTGCAGGCGAATGGCTGCAAAAACAAACTTTTGTGGATGCAGGCAAAATTGGTGTGTACGGGGGCTCTTATGGCGGGTTCCTGACGGCCATGGCCCTGGCAAAAGATTCCCGGATTTTTGCTGCCGGTGTTGATATTCATGGCGTACATGATTTTGTAGGCAGATCTTCCCTGCTCACCGCTTTTGACAACAGCTATGAAAAAGCCCCGGATTATAATGAGGCTATTAAAGTAGCCTGGCAATCTTCGCCGATAGCCCATATGAATACATGGAAATCACCGGTACTGGTTATTCATGGAGATGACGATCGCAATGTGGCATTTAACCAAAGCATCGAACTGATAGGCCGTTTGCAGAAAAAAGGCATTCCCTATGAAACGCTGATGATTGCCGATGATACCCATCACTGGATGAATTTTACAAATGCGGTAACGGTTTATGCGGCGGTAGCCAGTTATTTTGTCCGTAAATTCAAATAATGCCGCTGTTCCATAATGAAGGATATTTCTCACGTGTTTTGGGTATTGCAGGAAAAAACAATAGCTGCAACTTTGCACCTGCAACCCAACTACAACCCCATTTAAACGCACTGTTATGCAACCGTTGACAGCAACCCGAACAAAAAGAATTGAATCCATTGATATACTCCGTGGTATTGTAATGGCAATAATGGCACTCGACCATGTAAGGGACTATTTTCATATTGGCGCCAACACTGATAATCCTTTGAACCTGGCTACCACTACACCACTGTTATTTTTTACACGCTGGATCACGCATTTCTGTGCGCCCATTTTTGTGTTTCTTTCCGGCACGTCCATTTTTTTACAAAGCCAGCGAAAGCCTGCTGCGGAATTGCGTGCTTTTTTAATAAAACGCGGACTATGGCTTGTTTTTGCTGAAATGGTGATCGTTTCATTTGCATGGTCGTTTAACCCGCATTATGATTTTGTTTTTCTGCAGGTTATCTGGGCCATCGGCATCAGCATGATAATACTGGGCCTGCTGGTCCAACTTCCTTATTCTGTGATACTGGTGCTGGGACTGGTTATAGTCTCGGCCCATAACCTGCTGGATATACCGGAATCGGCGCCTGGTTTTAAAGCCGGTTTGTGGTGGGACCTGTTGCACCATGGTAATTTTGTGGTATACCCTTATATGAAGGGCCATGCAGCGTTCCTGGTTTATGCTTTTTTGCCCTGGACGGGGATAATGATGCTCGGTTATTGCGCCGGTATCCTTTTCACACAAAAATTTTCAGTCGTGGAAAGACGCAAAAACCTGTTGCTGACAGGTGTAGCATTGCTGCTGTTGTTTATTGTAGTGCGCTTTATCAATGTATACGGAGATCCGGTGCCCTGGAGTACGCAAAGAACCAGCCTCTACACATTATTTTCATTTGTAAACGTAAATAAATATCCGCCGTCTTTATTGTATATGTGTATGATAATAGGAAGCGCTTTTTTATTTCTATCGTTCATTGAAAATAAACGAAATGCTATTACCCGGATAATGGTTATCTATGGCAGTGTGCCTTTTTTCTACTACATTATTCATCTTTATTTAATACACCTGCTGGCGGTAATCGCCTTTTTTATAAGGGGCCATGCTGTTGACGAAATTGCAAAAACAGGCCAGAAATTCCCTTTTTACTTTGTGGTTCCGGGAGAGGGATATGGGCTTGCTGCAGTTTATATTATATGGATAGGAGTAGTTGCAGCATTATATCCATTGTGTAAATGGTACAATAATTATAAAAGCATGCACCGTGAAAAATGGTGGCTGAGTTATTTGTAACGATGCAAATATCTGCAGCCGGCTAGGCCATGTTTTCTTCTTCGGGCAGGATATTAAAACTCTTGCGGTGGTGAATGCAAACACCATGCTGCTCTATGGCTTTGCGGTGAATGGGTGTTCCATAGCCCTTATTATAGTTCCATCCGTATTGCGGAAATGAATCGTGCAGCTTTACCATATGATCATCGCGGTAAGTCTTTGCCAAAATGCTGGCAGCAGCAATTGAGGCATAGAGTCCGTCGCCTTTTATAATACACTGATGTGGAATTCTTTTGTATTTTTTAAACCGGTTGCCGTCGATCAGTAGTAATTGCGGTCTTGTTTTTTTTAGCTTGTCAATGGCCAGGTGCATGGCTTTTACTGATGCCCAGAGAATATTGAGGATATCGATCTCTTCTTCGTGTACTATACCCACTGCGTAATCAATTGCCTTTTCTTCAATAACGGGGCGCAACTCATATCGTTCTTCCGCAGTAAGTTGTTTGGAATCGTTCAAAAGCGGGTGATAGAAATCCTGCGGAAGTATAACTGCAGCGGCAAATACGGGACCTGCATAGCAACCCCTGCCTGCTTCATCGCAACCCGCTTCCAGTAAACCATCTTTGTACGAAATTTTCAGCACGCAGCTATTCTTTCGTCAAAAATAATACATGCAGCGTTCGATGGATTGATTTTTTATCCCCCAACACCCGTTTTTATGTCGATAAAAAACTTATTTACAGTTTTGAAAGGCGGCGTAATTTTTTATCGTTTTATTTCTCAACCTTTGTTTATGCTGCAACACCTGGCAGGGTATATTTTAGCTGTAATAATTGGCTTGTCATTGGGATTGATCGGCGGCGGCGGTTCTATACTTACTGTGCCTGTGCTCGTTTACCTGATGGGTACCGACCCCGTGCTGGCTACTACGTATTCTTTGTTCATTGTTGGTTGTACCAGCCTGGCAGGGGGCACCAAAGCATATATGAACAGGTTGGTGGATTTTGGTTCGGTTTCACTGTTTGGCATTCCTTCTATACTTACCGTATTTATTGCCAGGCATTTTATTTTACCGCAAATTCCTGAAATAATATTCACCATCAGAAGCATGGAGGTAACAAAAGGCCATTTCCTGATGATGATTTTTGCATTGCTGATGCTGGTAGCGGCCTTGTCTATGATGCGCAATGATGGCAAGGAAACAGTCACGCCGGAAAACACCACAACCCGGCACGACAAACCACTGTCATTGTTTATCCCCGGCTTGCTGACTGGTTTGGTTACTGGATTGCTGGGTGCCGGCGGAGGGTTTTTGATCATTCCGGCCCTGGTGCTTTTTGTAAAGTTGCCCATGAAGACAGCAGTGGGAACTTCCCTGCTCATTATTGCCATCAACGCCTGTTTCGGTTTTGTTTTCAGCATTGGCCACTTTTATTTCGACTGGTCTTTATTATTGCCATTTACTGCGCTTGCAGTAACAGGGGTATTTGCGGGTTCTGCAATTGCAGAGCGCATGAACGGGGAAGCATTGAAAAAATGGTTCGGCTGGTTTGTACTGGCCATGAGTGTGTTTATAATGGCAAAGGAAATATTGGTACCCTGACTTGTTTTAACCCGCAATAAACTGGCCACCGGGCAACCAAAACGATCTTTTTGGTATAATCATTGAACCTTTAACCGGGCAGGGTTTTCCTTGTTTTAAAAACGAAACATATGAGTAGCTTTAAAGAAGTCATCGAATCCGGCAAACCAGTACTGGTTGATTTTTTTGCAGAATGGTGCGGCCCCTGCAAAATGATGCCTCCCATATTGCAGGAATTAAAAAAGAATATGGGTGATGAAGTAACTATTATAAAAATAGATGTAGATAAAAATCCGCAGGCCGCCAATGCTTATAATATCCAGGGTGTACCCACATTAATGGTATTTAAAAAAGGGGAAGTAAAGTGGCGGCAATCGGGCGTGGTGCCTGCCAAACAATTGCAACAGGTATTGCAGCCCCTGGTAGGGTAATGTATTCAAATCTGCCAAACCAACGTTCCAGGGTACCTTTTTAATAAAGGCAACTACAGTTATACATTTGGACGGCCAATTGGCAAAAGAGCTTATTTTTATGACTCAACCATTCACTTGATCAACTAATCAACTAATCAACCAATCAACTAATCAACTGATCAACCAATCAACAAATTTGCATTTTACAGACATCATCAAACAACCCTGGCCCTGGTATATAGCGGGTCCGCTGATAGGATTAACGGTGCCGCTCTTACTTATTCTTGGCAATAAAACATTCGGCATCTCCTCATCGCTTCGTCATATTTGTGCTGCCTGCTTTCCCGCCAACATCGCTTTTTTTACCTACAACTGGAAAAAAGAGCGCTGGAACCTGTTTTTTGTCGCCGGCATCATAGCTGGCGGTATGATAGCCATGTATTTTTTAAACAACCACCAGCCGGTTAAAATAGCGCCTGCATTGGAGCTTGAGTTGCAGCAATATGGTGTCAGTAACTATTCCGGCCTGGTACCTTCCGAATTATTTAACTGGCATGCGCTGCTTACTGCAAGGGGAATGGTATTGATGATAGCAGGGGGCTTCCTGGTAGGTTTTGGAACCCGGTATGCGGGTGGTTGTACATCGGGACATTCCATTATGGGTTTATCGAACCTGCAATGGCCATCGCTGATAGCTACCTGTTGTTTTATGGCAGGTGGTTTCATAATGACCAACCTGTTATTGCCTCTTATCATGGCTTTGTAAAAATGAAATATATGCCGGCAAAAGAAATTACAGAAAAAGAACACCGTCAGTTTTTACAGGAGAATACCGATTTTGAAGTGCGTTCACTAGACGCTGCCGTGAATGAATCTGAATTAACGCATCCATGGTGGTATAATATCAAATACCTGGTTGCAGGCAGTTGGTTTGGTATTTTACTGGTAAAGTCGGAGGTGATCTCCTGGTTTCGAATACAGGAAATGTTCCGGTTGCAAAGCTTTCATATGTACGGTGTAATTGGATCGGCGGTAGTGATCGGCATCATATCTATTTGGGTCATCAAAAAGTTCAATATAAAAACCATATATGGCGAACCGATTATATTATTACCCAAATCATTTAATAAGGGGCAGGTATATGGCGGATTACTATTTGGTTTTGGATGGGCACTAACCGGCGCTTGCCCGGGACCGCTGTTTGCGCAAATTGGCACGGGTGCACCGGTGGTATTGGTTACTTTAACAAGTGCAATAGCAGGTACCTGGGTATACGGATATTTTTATAACAGGTTGCCGCATTAGTTCAGGTGACGGGCCAGCGTTACGGCCTGTTTAATTTTTTTTGTGGATCCTTTCAGGTTAAAGACTTCTGTATATATAACGTACACGCCTATGGGCAGAATTGAATTTTTTTCATCGAGACCATCCCACCGGAAATAACCCTGCAACCCGCAAAGGGCATTGTGCGTAATATGCTTTACCGGTCGTCCGGCTGCATCAAAAACGGTTATGTTGCAGACATAGCCCTGTTCCGGAAACTGGTAACCAATGGTAAGAAAATCATCCATCCCATCATTGTCCGGTGAAAATACAGCAGGCGCCAGGCTAATGCTGCCCTGTAACTGAACATCGGTTTTAAATTGCGAGTTCTGGTAGCCAGGTGTTCCATACCCTGCACTGGTAGCAGCAGAATGCCAGTTGTATTCATACTGGGCCGGTTTATTATAATCAATACGCTCCAGTGAAATCCCTTCATCGTTGTCAATCAATTTGAAATGCCAGTGTGCATCATAACTCAGTTCATCAATTATTTTGCCCTGCGCATTTAAGATCACCAGATTGCCTTTATCATCTGGCAACGACGGCAATGCGCTCACCGCCAGCAATGCAAAAGGGTCTTTGGCTAAATATTGATTTTTTAATGCACCCGGATCTTCGGTCAATACAATGTATTCCCCGGGAAAAAGCAGCCGGCTTGTCACAATAATTTGTTTAACTCCGGCAATGCTTCCGGTGGCAGACCGGCTGCCTGTATAACAATCTTTCAGATCAATGATGGTATTGCTGCGGTTGTATAGTTCGGCATAGTCTGTACCGCCCGGCCCGGGATTAAACAGTACTTCATTAATAACAACAGACCCGGCTTCTGCGGCAACAGCAAGTCCCATTTTTACCGTGCGGTAAGCGCCAATGGTATTGCCGGAACAATCGATAACACCGGCGGCGGTTACAGTATATACTTTATTAGTGGCCAGTGGCAGGCTGGTTGCCAATGACACGGTATTAAAGAAAGGTGGAACAGTTGCTGCCGACACCGGCTTACCGATATTATCGCTGAAAAGATAATTTGCCGCAACGGCAGCCTGCGCACTATCCAGTGGTTCATCAAATACCAGCAGTACATGCATATTATCCGTTGCAAACGCATGCAATAATACCGGTGGCTGATCATCTTTATTATTGCCATCTGCAGAATTTATTTGTCCAGGGGTTCCGCCCGCCGGGTCTGTACTGGCCGACCAGTTAGCGGCACCAGCACAGGCATTGGCGGCGTCTATCATTTCGAGGGTCCACCCGCCCTGGCTTTTTACAGAATTGTTGTACCAGGCAATACTATAATTTACTGCATGTATTATCCTTCCTTCTTTTGAACGGAGGTACAATTGATCGCCCTCATTGTCCAATGATGGAAAATTGCTGACACCAATTACTGGACCATACATCAACAAGGAAGACATGGCGCCATTGCCGCAGATAATGATGAAACTGCCCGGCTGAAGTAAAAAGCTGGTGGTAATAACCGCTGCATTACCGGGATCCCCAATTTGCCAGCCATTAAGGTTAAAAGCCCTGGCCGATACATTTCTTAACTCAATAAACTCTGCTGCAGGCAAACCGGTTACCGGCGTGGGGTCGGCCATTACTTCATCTATCACAACTTCATAAGGAAGCGGGTTTTGTGCATGCGCAATGAACCGGAACACCAACAAAACAAGTGTTAGTTTCTTTTTCATGATAAGGTTTGCAGGAAGGTAAAACACAAAATGCAGGGCTGGCGGATAAAGTCAACGTTTTTTCACCAAATAATTTTGGTTTAATAACGTTGCTGTATTACTTTTGCCCCTCGTGAAAAATACAACAACATATACAAAGCGCATTAAGAAACATTCCGCAGCGGGAGGTTGATGTTAGTTTTGTACGTTACAAGATACTCAGGCCCCCGGTACACCGGGGGTTTTTTATTATATCACCATTAAAAACAGAAAAAATACGGGGAACCCCGTTACAACTGGTTGCAAAAAACACAATTATGAAACAATTAAAAGTTGCAGTAGTAGGTGCCACCGGCCTTGTAGGCACCAAAATGTTACAGGTATTGGCAGAACGAAATTTCCCGGTTGCGCATTTGTTACCGGTAGCCTCTGAAAGATCAGTAGGAAAAGAAGTTGAATTCAAAGGAAATAAATACAAGGTAGTAAGTATGACCGATGCCATTGCTGCAAAACCGGATGTAGCTATTTTTTCTGCTGGTGGAAGCACTTCTCTGGAATGGGCGCCCAAATTTGCCGCTGCAGGTATTACCGTAATTGATAATTCATCTGCCTGGAGAATGGACCCCGCCAAACCACTGATAGTACCCGAGATAAATGCAGATATATTAACGGCATCCGATAAAATTATTGCCAACCCCAATTGCTCTACTATTCAGATGGTGGTTGCACTGAATCCTTTGCATAAAAAATATAATATTGAACGCATTGTGGTATCTACCTACCAGAGTGTTACCGGTACCGGCGTAAAAGCTGTTACACAGTTAATGAATGAACGCAAAGGCATACAGGGTGAAATGGCTTACAAATATCCCATCGACCTCAATGTAATTCCGCAGATTGACGTATTTACCGAAAACGGGTACACCAAGGAAGAAATGAAAATGGTAAAAGAAACCAAAAAAATAATGCGTGACGACAGCATCCGTGTAACGGCTACCACTGTGCGCATTCCGGTAATGGGCGGCCACAGCGAATCAGTGAATGTAGAGTTCAGCAAAGATTTTGATTTGGAAGAAGTAAAAGCATTGCTGCAGGCGGCACCCGGTGTAGTAGTGGTAGACGACCTGGCCAACCAGCAGTACCCGATGCCCATGGATGCTCATGAAAAAGATGACGTTTTTGTGGGAAGGCTGAGAAGAGATGAAACACAACCCAATACATTAAATATGTGGATTGTGAGCGATAACCTGCGCAAAGGGGCGGCTACCAATGCAGTTCAGATTGCCGAGTACTTAAATGCGCAGAATCTTTTCTGAGTAAAATTTTGCCGCAGATGTGCAGATTGGTTGGTTGCCTGGATGTAAATGAATTTTTCGTTCGTCTGACCAACCAATTTGCCGCAGATGCGTAGATTGGTTGGTCGCCTGGATGTAAATGAATTTTTCGTTTGCCTGACCTATCAATTTGCCGCAGATTCGCAGATTGGTTGGTTGCCTGGATGTAAATGAATTTTTCGTTCATGTGACCTACAAATTTGCCGCAGATTCGCAGATACATCAACCGCGTATATCCATATAAAAAAAATTGCCGCAGATGCGCAGATTGGTTGGTTGCCTGGATGTAAATGAATTTTTCGTTTATGTGACCTACAAATTTGCCGCAGATTCGCAGATACATCAACCGCGTATATTCATATAAAAAAAATTGCCGCAGATGCGCGGATTGGTTGGTTGCCTGGATGTAAATGAATTTTTCGTTTATGTGACCTACAAATTTGCCGCAGATTCGCAGATTCATCAACCGCGTGTATCCATATAAAAAAAATTGCCGCAGATGCGCGGATTGGTTGGTCGCCTGGATGTAAATGAATTTTTCGTTCGTCTGACCTACCAATTTGCCGCAGATTCGCAGATTCATCAACCGCGTGTATCCATATAAAAAAAATGCCGCAGATGTGCAGATTGGTTGGTTGCCTGGATGTAAATGAATTTTTCGTTCGTCTGACTTGTCAATTTGCCGCAGATGCGCAGATTCATCAACCGCGTGTATCCATATAAAAAAAATTGCCGCAGATGCGCGGATTGGTTGGTCGCCTGGATGTAAATGAATTTTTCGTTCGTCTGACTTATCAATTTGCCGCAGATTCGCAGATTCATCAACCGCGTGTATCAATATAAAAAAAATGCCGCAGATGCGCAGATTGGTTGGTTGCCTGGATGTAAATGAATTTTTCGTTCATGTGACCTACAAATTTGCCGCAGATTCGCAGATTCATCAACCGCGTGTACCAATATAAAAAAAAATTGCAGCAGCTGCGGCAAATTTATTCCACATGTTCCGGAGGAACATTTTGTGGGTAGATAACGATTTTCTACGTCTTGATGCGTTCCGTAGGAACGCGTTGTGCAATAACCACAGCCCCTGCAATAGCATAGACGCATACTGTATGAATAAACTTCGCAACTGCGGCAAAATGTATTGAAGCGCTGGTATTATTTTGCATCAATAAGCAGTTTCTTTACTTCCGATCCATTTCTTCGTTCTTCACTGGCGGTGGTTACCAATGTATCGCCTACAGCCAATGGGCCATACACCTCCACTTTTCCATCCGCGTCCCTTCCATTTTTTACATCGACCCAGTTGGCCTTGCCATTGCTGACTTTTATCACAAATATTCTTTCAGTAGAATTTACAATGGCTGTTTTAGGAACAACAAAGCCACTGTCCCTGGCAGCAGTTGGAATGATCACTTCCGCAATCATACCCGGCAATAACTTTTTATCATTGTTTATAATATCCATTTCAATTCTTTCGGAACGCAACCTGGTATCCAGTGAACCGGAAGACCGTTTCACCAGCGCTGAAAATTTTTCATTGGGCAGGCCCTTAACCGTAAAGCTAATCATGGTTTTGCTGTTGATATAACCCGTGGCCGACTCAGGCACGAGCACGGCAAGCCGCAGTTTGCGCTGGTCCTGCAAAACAAACATCGGCAATTCGGAGCCCTTACCTGCCGGACCGGCAATAGCACCCGTATTTACATTGCGTGTACTGACCACACCGCTGAAAGGCGCTCTTATTTCGAGGTAGTTCCTGTTATCTGCAATTTCTTTGTACGCAGATTTAGCCGATTGCCATTGCGCATAGTCAGCATTCCTTCTTGCATTGGCCTGGTCAATATCATTGGGAGAAATGGTTCCCGGTGTTTTACTGGTTTCCAGCAGGCGATCGTAGTTGGCCTTGCTGGCTGTGTAAATGGCCTCCTGCGCTTTCAGTCTTGATTCTGCACCGGCCAGCTGAGAACCCAGTTCCGGCGCTTCCATAACTGCCAGCAGTTGCCCGGCTTTTACTTCCGTTCCCACATCGGCATACAGTTTTTTTACAAAACCATTTACCCGTGCATACAGATCTACCTGCTGAAAAGGAATCAGTTCGCCGGGCATTTGTATACTGGAAGACAGCTTACCCTTTTGTAAAATAAATGCCGCGGTTGCAGGCATTTCAACTACCGCAGTATTTTTTTCCTCCTCTTTTTTTTCCGAAGCGCCGCAGCTGCACAGTATAACGGAGATGCACAACGCTGCAGGAACAATCCAGCTGCCGCCCCTGTAATTATTTGTGATGTGATTCATACAATGATGGTATATAAAATTTGCTTTCTTTATCTTCCGGGTCAAGTGAAACAGAATCAGTGGTGGTTTTTTCCTGCACCCAGGCAAATACCAGCGGTAAAATAAGCAATGCTGCAAAGGTAGATGCTATCAACCCGCCAATTACCGCTCTGCCCAGGGGCGAAGCCTGGTCGCCACCCTCTCCAATTCCCAGTGCCATCGGAATCATACCCACCACCATGGCCACGGTAGTCATTAAGATAGGCCTGATGCGCAGCGCAGCAGATTCCCTGGCAGATTCTATGGCGTTGCCGTTGTGCAGGCGCAGGTGTTCAGCATTGGTAATCAGTAAAACTGAATTGGCAATGGATACGCCTACAGACATAATCATACCCATATATGATTGCAGGTTCAGCGTGGAACCGGTGAGCAGCAGCAATGCCAGTGAACCCAGCAACACCGCAGGCACAGTAGACAATACCACCAGCGATACTTTAAATGATTGAAAATTGGCCGCCAGCATCAGGAATATTACAATGATGGCCACCAGTAAACCGCTTTGTAAACTATCGAGCGTATCGGTGAGAACATTGCTCAGTCCCTTCAATTCTACTGTTACGCCCCTTGGAAGCTCGCCCAGCGATTTAATAGCGGCCTGTGCATCTTTAGTTGCAGTACCCAGGTCTGTTTTATACAGGTTAGCGGTTACAGATACCTGTGGCAATGAGCCAATATTATCGTTTTCACCAAAAGTGGTATCGTGCTGAAAAGTAGCAACATCGCTCAACACCGGGCGTGCTGCATTTCTCAATACCGGAATTTCGCCCATGGTGTTGATACTGGTCATTTTGTTTTCCGGAATTTCTACCTGTACATTGTAGCCCAACCCGGCCTTTTCATCTATCCATACATTTTTTTCAGTGAACCGTGAAGATGAGGTGGATGCGGTTAATGACCTGGAAATATCATTGATATCCACACCCAGTTGAGCCGCTTTTATGCGGTCTATATTTATATTGATAGCGGGATATTTTACTGACTGCCCAATCTGCACATCGCGCAAATACGGTACCTGTTTCAGCTTTTCAACCATTTTATAGGCGTACTCAACATTCAGTTTTTTATTCTTGCCACTTACTTTTACTTCTATGGGTGTGGGAGAACCCTGGCTTAATATTTTATCCGTTAATTCAATGGGTTCAAACGAAAGTGTAAAGTCCGGTACATTTTCCTTCATATTCCGGCGGTACTTTTCCTTCAGCTCGTCCAGGTTTATTTTAAACCCTTCTTTCAGCGCCACCTGTAAAACAGCTTCATGAGAGCCGCTCATAAAAAGATAAATGGGGCTGCTTGAAAACTGGCCGGGATGCTGGCCCACGAAAGCGGAAGTAATAGAAATATTTTCTTTGCCAACGGTATTTTGCAGTACTTCCACAGCCTTTATTAATTTTTCTTCGGTACGTTCCAGCCTGGTGCCATCCGGCGCCCTGAACCTCACCTGGAACTGGCCGGAGTTTACCTTGGGCAATACATCGCGGCCAATTCGCATAAACAACAGGAAGGCAACACCGGTAATAATGAGAATATACAGGGTTGTAATAATTTTTTTGTACGGCAGCAACCTATTCAGGAAACGCATGTAACGCGCCCTGAATTTTTCGAACCGTGTAAGTTTACCGCCTTTTCCGTGGCCACCTTCCAGCAGGGTTTTTTTCTGGTCCCAGGTATCGCTTTCGGCAGCAGCGTCGACCTGGTAATTTTTGTATTCCTCTTTTGAATTTCCTGGCTTTCCATGGCCTTTCATAATCCAATTGGCGAGCACCGGCACAAATGTCTGTGCCAGCAAATAAGAGATGATCATAGAAAATGCAATGGACAATGCCAGTGGTAAAAACAGCGAGCCGGTAATACCAGTCATGGTAAATGCCGGCGCAAATACCGCCAGTATACAAAACAGGATAAGCAGCTTCGGAAAAGCGATTTCCTGGCAGGCATCCCAGATGGCCAGCGCCTTGGGTTTACCCATATCCAGGTGCTGGTGAATATTTTCAATTGTAACTGTTGATTCATCTACCAGGATACCAATGGCCAGCGACAGACCGCTGAGCGTCATAATATTTATGGTTTGATGAAAAAGCGAAAGAAACAATACACCGGCAATAATTGAAGTGGGAATGGTTAATATAACGATCAGGGCTCCGCGCGCATCACCCAAAAACAACAATACCATCAGGCCGGTAAGAATGGCACCTATTGCACCTTCACTCAGCAAACTCTTAACAGCATTGATTACATACACGGACTGGTCGAATTCGTACGATAATTTTACATCTTCCGGCAACAGCCCCTGGAAACGCGGCAGGTTTTTTTTCAGGGTCTGCACAACTTCCCAGGTAGAAGCATCGGCCGATTTGGCAATGGGCATATACACGGAACGTTTACCATTTACCAGCGCATAGCTTACGGTAATATCTGCACCGTCTTCTATCGATGCCACATCCCTTAAAAATACATTGGGTACACTGCCTTTGAATAAAGGGATGTTCTCAAAATCTTTTACACCTTTAATAGTGGTATTGGCAGGCGTAATATAATTGGTATCGCCGATTCTCACATTACCCGCGGGTGATGTCTGGTTGTTGGCGCGCAATGCTTCTACTACCTGGTCTGCGGTAAGGTTGTGCGAACGCAAAGCTTCCGGATCGCATTTTATGACGATACTGCGGATATTACCCCCAAAAGGCGCCGAAGAAACAAGACCGGGTATTGACGTAAAAGAAGAACGGATATACACATTGGCCATATCCAGTAATTCATTGTTTGATCTTTTTTCACTGCTCAACACCAGTTGCCCGACTGGCAAAGTAGACGCGTCAAAACGGATTACAAAGGGTGGTTGGGAACCCGGCGGAAAAATAGCCTGCGCACGGTTTGCAAATGCGCTTACTTCGGCCGCCGCCTGCGCCATATTTACATTTTCATAAAAAGTAAGTTTTAATAAACTTAACCCCTGTATATTTCTTGTTTCAATGCTTTTAACACCCGAAACATACAGCAGTATATTTACATACTGTTTTCCGAAAAAAGATTCCATTTGCGTGGGTGAGTAACCACCAAACGGATGTGAAAGATAAATTACCGGCAGGTTCATTGCAGGAAAAATATCGATCTTGATGGTGTTGACTGCCTTGATGCCAAAGAAAAACAAACCCGCCACCAGCACCATGATGGTAATCGGTTTCCTTAATGCTGTTCTGATAAGATTCATACCTGCGCTATTTCACCTGTTTGATAAATAAATCAAAATCGCCGGAAGCAGCTGCCTTCAGTAGCAATGCCTGCCAGATATTGATATACGCTACACTGATATCTGTCTGGGCCCTGTTGAGCGTAAACAATGCCTGTTGCACATCGACAATATTGGTAAGCCCGTTTTTGTACAAGACTGTTTTTTGCAGGTAAGCATCTGTTGCGGCCTTTAACTGCAGGGGCGCTTCCTGTATACTCTTTAAACTATTTTCTATTTGCTGGTCGGCCAGTACCAACTGATCTTTTAGCTGTGTGGCCACCAGGTCATATTCATCTTTGTATGCTGCGGAGATAAACGATTGGGATCTTACTTGCTGTTTAATCTTAAACGGGCTCATTAAATTCCAGGTAATACCAATGCCCATCAGGTAATTGTACCGCTCCGGCTTAATACCATCGAGGTAAGACTTACTGTAACGATCTGTAAAATCGGGTGTGTAATTATAGTCGAATCCGGAACCGCGGCCCTGGAATGTGCCAAACAGATTGACCCCGGGATTGATGCTTTTTTTTAAATATCGTTCAGTGGCATTGCTTTGTTCAATACGGCGTTCATAAAATTTTACCTGCGGATTTTCCGATACTGCAAAGCTGGTATTGTAATTGGAAGGTGTCTGGTTAAAAAAGCTACTGTCGAGTAAAACAGGGTCAGGCGCTGCATTCAGCAATTGCGCCAGCTGGTTGCGGATGCGCTGTTCGGTGGACACTGCCTGTAAATAAGCCAGCCTGGCTCCTGATACTTCTGCATTGGCAATGGATGAATCCACACCGGCAATTAAACCAGATTTTGCCCTGGCAATAACGGATTGCTGAACAGCAGCAGCGCGTTCAATATTTGCATGGGCGTTTTGAATAAACCGTTGTGCAATCAGCAGGTTGAGATAAGTGCCTGCAATGCGTACGCTTTGTACAAACTGTTCCTGTAAAAAGTTGGCCGAATCCAATTGCACCTGCGATTGCGCAGCCAGGATTCTTGAGCGCAACCGACCGAATGAAACAAATTCCCAGTTGGCATTGAGTAAGTAGACAGCGCCGAAAGCGGCATTCCAGCTTTGTTTGGTATAAGAAGGTCCGGCAGAAGCCAGGCCCGCACCGCCAAAACCCGCAGCCGGCCCAAACTGGCCGTTCACGGTGCCGTACGCTTCCTGCAGGCTGGCTGTTACATCGGGCAGGTATTGGTTCTTTACATTTTCTACCAGCGCTGCAGACGCTTTTATATAATTAGACCTTGCCTTTATACTTTGGTAATTATTGAGTCCGGTTTTTACTGCATCGGAAAGAAGAAGCGGGCCGGATTGGGCAGCCAATTGTTGTCCGGTAGTTAATAAGAACAGGATAACGCAAACTGCACCGCCTGCTTTTTGTTTTATGTAAAAAGCAGTCAGGGATCTAAATGAAATTACTGCTACACCTGAATACATTTAATTGAATTTTAACCTTACCAATTTTTTGACGGGATGCTATACGGCAGCAAATGAAAGCTACGCAAAGGTATTCAACAAACGATGACAAATATTGTATAAACAGCACATAAACTTGTAATTTCCGGCTATGAGAAGGCTACGTCAGTTTGAACCATTTATACTGTCAGATTTTGAATTGGATGTGTATCCTTTGCCCAGGCACAATCATACATACTATGAGATAATATATATTTATCATGGCAGTGGACAGCATTGTTTGAATAATAACAATTTTAATTATGCTACCGGCGATCTTTTCCTGCTGACACCCGAAGACAATCATTATTTTATTATTGAGCAAAGGACCCGGTTTGTATTCCTCAAATTTACCGACAGCTTTTTTTACAACCAGCGATATACATCTCCCGGATTTTTCGACAGGGAAGTAGAACCTGTAATGCGCAATAAGTTTTTGCAGGAAACAAAACCAGCGCTTACCCTTGCTGATAAACAGTTCCTGAAAAGTATTATCGATAATATTACTGCTATGAATACGCCCTCAGCAGATGAAACAGCTGCGATTGTTTTTTACCAGCTGTTGTCAATTATTGAAATGGTTAAAAAGGCATTGAAAAAACATGATTATAAACCACCGTTTACCGCGCAGAAAAACAATGAGCAGCTTCTTTCATTTATTCACCAGAATATTTATACGCCGGAATTGATACAGATAAAAACGATTTCGGAAAACTTCAATATTTCACCGGCCTACTTTGGCGCCTACTTCAAAAGAAATTTCGGAATCAGCTACAGGGTTTATTTAAACCAGTACCGCATCAACTTAATAGAAAGACGACTGGTCAACAGCAGTCTTACCTTAAAAGAAATTGCTTCAGAATTTGGCCTGGTAGATGAAAGCCATCTTTCGCGATATTTCAAGACACAGAAAAAATTAAGTCCGAGGGCGTATAAGCAGGAATCTGTAAATCTCCATTTGCCGGAACGCGGTCACACCAATAATCCGCTTGTCTTTCAGTCCAATTAAGTTAAACATCGGCGGAAAATGCTTTGGCCGGTCTGATGGAACGCGGATTTTCTTGATGGTCATGATTTAAAATGATAATCGTGTATGGCAGCGGACAGGCAGCAACTGTGGCTGAGGCCGCGACAAACGAATTCAAGTTTTAATCGCCAGGAAGCAAAACTTGAATTCTTTATTCCGGTATTTCCGTTTGCTTAGAGTTGTTGGTGATAATACCAACAACGGCGGAAAATGCTTTGGCCGGTCTGATGGAACGCAGATTTTCATGATGGTCATGATTTAAAAATGATAATCGTGTATGGCAGCGGACAGGCAGCAACTGTGGCTGAGGCCGCGACAAAAGAATTCAAGTTTTAATTGCCGGAGTTTTAAATCGCCGGGAAGCAAAACTTGAATTCTTTATTCCGGTATTTCCGTTTGCTTCGGGTTGTTGGTGATAACACCAACAACGGCCGACGCGGCGGGGATGCGGTACCGCAGCCCAGACCGCGGGAGAATGAATCAGATGTTGAATATGCGATGCGCTGTATACCATCTATCGTGGGATTCCGGCAAGCGGCACCCCAGCGGGGTGCATTGTGGGTAGATATGATTGTATATTTTTATTCCGTTCCGGAGGAACGGATTGTGCAAATGATCGGTACAGCACAGCGCATACCTACGGCATGCAGGGATACGCATCCAATGTTTTCTATCCACAAAATGTTCCGCTGGAACATGAAGAAATATTGCGATTGTTTTTTTGCGGCATGCCTTTGCTTCGAGTTGTTGGTGATAACACCAACAACGGCGGAAAATCTTAGCTAATACCTCCAGCTTTTCAGATCGGCATTTTTGGGTGATCGTTTATTTACTTCAGCGGCCCATTTTTTTATAAACATAGAATGGTAGCGCAGGCGACTAATATAATTGGGTTGCGTTGGATCGCCATTCCAGCAGTGCTCGGCGCGGTCTCCATAGGTTACTTCGCAACTGCATTCGGGGTTGTTTAGTTTTTTAAGCATGTCTTCTGCACTGTACACGGCATTGTTCAGGTAGTAATTGTCCATATCACCTACATAAATATGAATCTTGCCTTTTAGCTTTTCACCCAGCCGGGGCCATTCACGTTTAATGATACGCGTTAGGTCGAAATGATCGCGCCAATACGCGGCTACACCGGAATCAATGGCGCCCGTGTATTTGTCGAATATCCGGCGCGGGTATCCGTCTTTGTCCATTGGCGAAAACACGGCCTCCCAGATATCGTATTGGTCGCCGCTTCGGCTGCGCGTACCCAGCGCCAGTTCGCGCTGGTTGGTTTCCTTTACCAGTGTGCTCACATGCCCCAGGTAATCGCGGTGGGCCGGCCTGGGTGTTTTCCTGAATTCACCTGTAAGATAGTAAGCGTTCTTATCATTATAAATATCAATGGTGGTGTAGTGGTGAAAATCAATAGGGTCCGGACAGGCTGCATAACAGCCATTGTATTCATCGGGGTAAAAAACCTGTGCCGCCAGCACTTCCCAGCCGCCGGTAGAACCTCCATACATAAAGCGTGCCCATCCCTGCCCGATACCCCTGAATTGTTTTTCAATGGCCGGAATGAGTTCATAGGTAATTGCATCGCCGTAGGGCCCTATACAGGCTGAATTTACTGCGTAAGAATCATCATAATAAGGATTGGCATGCTGAATTTCTATGGCCAGTACGCGTGGAAAACCAGGGCCGGTCCACTGCTTGTAAAAGTTGTATGCTTCCTCCTGAACAATTTTATTATAACCGGTTATATGAAATCGCTGATTGGTATCTACCGGAATATTTGCATCAGGCACCGTAGTGCGAAAGCCATCCAGGTCTGCCGGAAAATGGCCGTGAAAGATAGCCAGCGGATATTTAACAGACGGATGTGTTTCAAAACCTTCCGGCAATAATATATGGGCACCCAGGTACATGGGCCTGCCCCAGAATTCGGTGAGCAACTTACTCTGAATCTTTATATGTTTGATGTATTTGCTGTCTTCGGGTTCCTTTACGGCAGGAATCGCCTGGTCGATGGTAAGCGCAATTTCACCGGAAGCGGCCGGATCAAAATGAATTTTTATTGGTTTGGAATAAATATTCCCGGGAGCAATGTTCCAGTGCTGGCCTTCGCCCCTGTCCATTGGCAATTTCACGGTCTGACCTGTTTTCAGGTGAAACGTTTCATATTTGTGCAGCAATACCTGCACGTAGTAATCTCCCGCCGGAATATCGCCCAGCCGCTCCAGCGGGTATCCAAATGCGTGCATATCTGCCAGCTGCGAAGTACCCGGTTGCCAGTTTTCTGCATCCATTCCAAAGACCATTTGAGTACGGGAGTCATCGCTCACCTGGAAACGCGGTTCTGCCTGATCGTTAGCAGAGAATAACAACAGCAGCCGGCCGTCCAGCGCAGCCTGGTGCAAAGCAGGTGCAATAGTAACCCGGAAAGTCTGTGCCTGGCACATGGCCAGACCAGTAATAAACAACAGGCTAAAAAATATGGTGCGCATAAGCGGGTGGTTATTATTAAATATAAGTAAAAATGACCGATGCCCGGAGTGGGTATATTTTGTAATTGATTTTACATAACGGCGTTTCATACAGCGGGAGGGCGGAGCCGCAGACAGGAAATAAAAAAAATCCTGCATGATACACGCAGGACTTTACTAATTATTTGCTCAGAAAGATAGTTTGTTTGTACAGATGGAGGAAAGGTTTCTGAGTACGGTCACGGCTTCAAAATGGATATGGATAATAGAAACGAAATACTGGTTTGCAAGGATAAAGGCGTATTGGTTTTTTCAGGGGATTGGGCTGGCTTTTACAGGGATATGGAATTGGGCAGGCTTTTCTGCGGATTAGGATTTTAGGGTTATCAGGGGATTTGGATATTTCGTTCTTGCTGATACAAAGATGCTTCGGGAATAACCGTGAAGGAAACTAATTCGCCTTTTGTATATTTTTCTTCGATAAATGGACAAAAATGCCGGATTAAGTTTTCCGGGATTAGCCGGTTATGGTGTTCCGGGTTCAAATCTGCAGGTGGAGGGATGGTTTATGGCCTTTCCCGGGTAATCTATTGGGTACAATATCAGATCTGTTGCAGGAAACGCGGTAGACAATGACGTTAGACGGTTGTTACTATGTGTATGCTTCCGTTTCAAGACTCCGGTTTATAAATGCCAGTAAGGGTTGCAGTGTCTCAAATGCTTCAATGGCGATGCGGGTGAGTTCTTTTGAAGTTATTTCCTTGTCGGTTATTCTTTTCATAGCAATAAAGCTTTTCAATTTTATATAGTCCGCAGCCGGGTTGTCTTTTTCAAAACCCTGTGGCACTTTTACCAGGCTGGTCTCCGCATCTTTAATGAGATCGCCGTAAACAGTTTTGAATTTCTTTGAACCTGTGATCTTTTTAAATTCATCGAAACAGTAATCTACTTCCTGTCTTACTTTCTTCAAATCTGCGGGCATGGGTACCCAAAGCCCGCCACCGGCAAAAGCTTCGCCTGGCTGGCAATGAAAATAATAACCGGCATAAACAGATTTTTTTCCACCACGATTTATACTGGCGCCGAAATTGTTTTTGTAGGGCGATTTATCTTTTGAAAATCGAACATCACGGTTGATACGGAACATGCAATCTTTTGCTTTCAGTTGTTTGATGCCTTCATCTTTTTTTCCATGTTTATCAATGATGTTTTGAATAAACTGCGCAAAATCTGCTTTCGCGTTTTCATATATGGTGCGGTTTTTCTCAAACCATGGTTTGTTATTGTTCTTTTGAAGGTCTTTCAGAAATTTAATGGTGGAACTTTGCAGCATATAAAGGGTATTTACTGGCATTTGTAAAAACAGCAAATATCTGTAACATAATTCTTTATGCTATGTTCGGTGAAAGAAAAATTCATGGGAATTTATACACGGGGATTGGCTGGCAAAAAAAATAAAGGGTGACTTTTTACAATCACCCTTTAAATCAGTTCAGGACATGCAATACGCTATTTTTTTATTCGCCCCCAGTTTTCACCGCTTTTTATGCGGTACATGGTCATCTCACTTACACCATATTTCTCAGCCACTTTTTTAATAGTGAGCTTTCTTTTGGGATCGGTGAGTGTTTTTTTAATAGCTTTTACCTGGGCGGCTGTCAGCTTTAAACCTACCGTTCGGTTTGCCTGTACCTTTTTGTAGGCAATTTTTGCGGGGCTTTTTTGCTGGTGATCAATCATCGTCTCTAATGACGACCATTGCAGATTTTTACTGCTGTTATCCATTTTGTTGTGATTAACATGGATAACATACTTGTGTTTTGTACTCGGCTTCTTGTTAAAGAGCCTGGCGATCTCCCTGTGAATGTACAGCGTGCCGTTGTTTTCAGGCCGATGTAGGTTAAGGGTTTTGTAACCGGTAGTAATGGAGCCTTGCAATAGTTTTCCATCTTGCAGCACATCGTTTTTGTAACTGGCAATACGCCCATGAGATGATAAGGCGTATTTGTTTCGGAGCTGCTTCCATCCGGGAAACTGAAGGGGTTTCCATACTTCGGCGGACAGTGCTTTTATCATGCCTTGTATTTTTTTAAAGTTACAGAAATATTACAGCTTTGTTATTTTATTTTTTCATTTAAAAAAAATGAAAGACCGGGAGAGCCGGTTAGTCTGCCGTGCGGCATCAATTGCGTCACAAATTACCGTGAGCCGGATAATTCTAAATAATGACTATTTGCCAATCATGTTCAAAAACTCCTGCTCCGTTATAACTTTTACACTATTTATTTTTTTGGCTTTTTCAAGTTTGGAGCCTGCATCTTCACCTACTACCAGGTAATTCAACTTGCTGCTTACACCCCCCAGAAGCTTACCCCCGTTGGCTTCCACCATTTCTTCCGCTTCGCTGCGCTTCAGTTGCGCCAGCGTGCCGGTAAATAAAAACGTTTGTCCGGCAAGGTTGCCTCCGCCGGTAGCAACATGGGTCTTTTTGTTATGAAGGTTAACCCCCGATGCTTCCAACTGCGCTAACAACTGCAGGTTATCTGCATTGTGAAAGAACTCGTAGATACTTCCTGCCACTTTTGGACCGATATCTTCCAGGTTCAGCAAATCTTCTACAGACAGTTTAGCTGTATCCGGCAGGTATTGGATTGCATTGGCCAGTATTTTAGCCGTAGTTTCTCCCACATAACGTATGCCAAGGCCAAATATAACGCGGTGCAGTGGTTGCAGTTTTGATTTCTCAATGGCAGCCGTGAGGTTATCGATTGATTTTTTGCCAAATCCTTCCAATTTACTGATTGCTTCAAAATCAATATGATAAATGCCGGGAATACTTTTCAGCAAACCCAGTTCATAGAATTTCTTTACATTGGCCTCTCCGAAACTGCGTATGTCCATGGCATCTTTGCTCACAAAATGTATAATGCGCTCCACTACCTGTGCCGGGCATTGCGGGTTAATACAGCGCCATACCGCTTCCTCTGCCGGCCTTACCAGTTTATGGTCGCAAACCGGGCATTTTTTGGGAAATACAATTGGTTTTTCAGTCCCATCCCGCAATTCAGCCTGCGATTTTACAATGTAAGGAATCACATCTCCCGCCCGTTCTACCAGCACGGTATCGCCAATCATCAGGTCTTTTTCTTTTATTACATCTTCGTTGAACAATGAGATAGAGCCCACCGTTACACCACCAATGGGTACCGGATCAATTTTCGCCACCGGGGTTACAGAACCCGTCCTGCCTACCTGGAACTCCACATTGCGCAGTTTGCTGGTGCCCTGCCTGGCTTTAAATTTATACGCAATGGCCCAACGGGGGTGATGCGTGGTCTGGCCCAGTCTGTCCTGCAACTCAATGCTGTTTACTTTTATTACCATGCCGTCAATTTCATAAGGCATATCGTCGCGGCCGGTTTCAAATTCATTGGCGTAAGCAATTACCTGCTGTATATTTTTAAAAACCTTTTTTTCCTTCACCGGGCTACGGAAGCCCAGGTTCCAGAGCATTTCCAGAGCACCACTATGGGTGCTCAATGCAGCACTGCCCCTTTCGCCGGTTTTTGGATCCAGTCCATCTGCCGTAAAATAACTGACATGGTATAAGAAAGCTTCCAGGTTCCTTCTTTTCACTTCGGCAGGATCTTTAATACGCAAAGAACCCGATGCAGCGTTGCGCGGATTTGCAAGCGGTGCCAGGCCTGCCGCCGCCAGGTCGTCGTTGTATTTTTTAAAACTCTTTTTTGTCATCAGCACTTCGCCGCGTATTTCTACCTGCTGCAAGCCATAGTCGGAAAAAGCGGCTGATAGTGGTACAGACTTTATCTGTTTGATATTGGTTGTAATCTCATCTCCCTGTACACCATCACCACGGGTGGCGGCGCGTACCAGCAAATCGTCTTCGTAGATAAGACTTATACTCGCACCGTCGAATTTTGGCTCTGCACAATATTCCACTGTAGTCAGACCGCTGGCTTCGTGTACTTTCCTGTCCCAGTCCAGCAAATCTTCCGCATTGTAAGAATTCTCCAGCGAAAGCATACCCACCAGGTGCTGTACCGTGGGAAAGTCTTTTGTAAGCCCTTTGGCCACCCGCTGGGTAGGGCTGTTGCCGGTGATCAGCGCTGGATTGGCTTCCTCCATCTTTTCCAGTGATTTGTACAACTGGTCATATTCGGCATCTGCCAGCAACGGATCATCCATTACATAATAACGGTATTCATGAAAGCGCAATATTTTGCGCAAGTCTTCAATTTCCGTTGGTTTGATGGCGTGCTTTGCGTACTCGTCCATTAATCTTTTGGTGAGTTTCTGCAGGTCTTTTGTCTGGGTGCCAGAATACATGGTTCAAGTAATTTGGGACATAAAATTAAGGGAACTTGCATTGAATTGGTAAAGGTTGATTTCATTATAAAATGACAGTAGGGAAGATATAAAAAGAAATTGTAAACAGGCATCCCTGTGCGGCCAACTTACAGCATCTTTGTAGTATGCATTTATTGTTTGAGCTGAACCGGCATTCAGCCGGAATCGGGCAAACAGGCAATAAACCATACACAATGAAAAAAATCATAGGTTGCTTACTGGCGCTGGCAGTAACCGTTATATCTTTTGCCCAGTCTTTTGAAGGAGAAATAGTTTATAAAAATTCCTATAAAAGTAAAATGCCTGCGCTTTCCGACGATCAGTTCAATGCCATGATGGGTAGTCAGCTGGAGTATTTTATCAAAGACGGCAATTATAAAACAGTAGCCAATGGTTCTATGTTTCAATGGCAGCTGTATATAAATGAATCAAATAAATTGTATACCAAAGTTTCCAATTCAGAAACCATTGTATGGAACGATGTATTGCAGAACCCCGACAGCGTTTTAAAGGCAGAGACAAAAAAAGAGGTAATTGAAATTTTGGGGTATATGTGCGATGAGCTGGTATTAACATGCAGGAGTGGCGTACAAAAATATTATTTCAATTCAAAACTCCCGGCAGACAGTAAATTGTTTGTCAGCCATAAAATTGGCAACTGGTACAACTTTCTGGCTGCATCCAACGCCCTGCCATTGAAATCAGTCATCGAGACCTCACAGTTTATACTTGAAAGCGTTGCCATTGAAATAAAACCCATGAAAATGGAAAAGAAATTTTTTGAATTGCCTGCTGATGCTAAAACAATGAAGAGCCCGGTCAATTAGGTGCATACGCCTGCGGGCTGCAGATATTGCAAAAGTGCTGTGCGGGTTTATAAAAAAATTGCGCTTGTCCATTGAACAGGTATTGCGCTTCTGGCAACAGACCTGCCTACACTTGTTCTAATTCCTTCTTCTTGCTTTTCCTGCTGCTGTTCATCATGCGTTTACGGTGCTGCAGACCCCATTCACGCAACTCTTCAATTATATTGTCGAGGCTGCTGCTGTACCTGGTCAGTGCATACTCCACTGTTACCGGTGAGGTTGCATATACAGTACGCGTAACAAATTCATTCAGCTCCAGTTCCTTTAACTCTTTGGAAAGGATCTTGGGCGTTATGTCTTCCAGCGAACGTTGCAAATCTTTAAACCGCTGCGGACCGTTGCTCAATGCAACAATGATGGGCAATTTCCATTTACCGCTCAATACATACAAGGTGTCACGAATGGCTGCAATACTCTGCAGGCAGGCCTCCGATTTATTGTCTTTGTGGTGTTGATGCATAATCTGCTATTTTACCTCACTATACAAAAGGATACCGGTATCCTTTTGTATAGTAGTATCTTTTAGATAGTAAAGGTAATTAACTTTGTGCAAGCAAAGAGAAAAAAGGAGAATTTATTATGGAAATTGGTATTGATAGTTTTGCCGCAAAGTTTATAGATAATACCGGCGACGCAGCAAGTGATGCCATTGCAATGGCACAATTGCTGGAGAGAATAGAACAGGCAGACCGTGCCGGCCTGGATGTATTTGGCATTGGCGAACACCACCGGAAAGGATTCCTGGATGCCGCGCCAACACTTATCCTGGCTGCTGCAGCTGCCAGAACAAAACAAATACGGCTTACCAGCGCAGTCACAGTGCTGAGTTCGGCAGACCCCGTGCGTGTGTTCCAGAATTTTGCCACGCTAGACCTTATATCAAACGGACGTGCAGAAGCCGTGGTAGGCCGCGGTTCATTTACAGATGCGTTTCCGTTGTTTGGGTTCGACCTCAATGACTACGATGCGCTTTTTGCGGAGAAACTGGACCTGTTGCTGCAAATACGCAAACATGAGTTTGTAACATGGAACGGTAAATTCAGGCCGGCATTAAAAAACCAGCCTGTATACCCAAGGCCATTGCAGGATCCTTTGCCCATCTGGTTGGGCGTAGGCGGCACACCGTCCTCTTTTGTTCGTGCCGGTATGCTGGGATTGCCACTCATGGTGGCCATTATTGGAGGAGAAACACATCGGTTCAGGCCATTGATAGATCTGTACCGTGATGCTGGAAAAAAAGCAGGCTTTTCACCGGAACAACTCAAAGTAGGACTGCATTCGCTTGGCTACGTAGGTAACACCAACGAACAGGCCATTGCAGATTTTTATCCCGGCTATGCAGCCAGTATGACTAAAATAGGAAAAGAACGCGGTTGGCCACCTATGACAAGACAAAGGTTTGAAGCACAGGCCGGCGATACTGGTGCATTGCTGGTGGGCAGCGCTGAAACGGTTGCTGAGAAAATACAACGGCACAGCGAGGCACTGGGTGGTATAACCAGGCTCAGTTTCCAGATGGACAGCGCGGCATTGTCGCACGAAAAACTGATGGAGTCTATTCATCTCATTGGTTCCAGGCTGAAACCACTCATTGCTGCCGGCATCACAGCAGCCAGTGCAGTATAAATTTCTGATAAGCTTGTGATAGTATAGATCAATAAGTAAAACAATAACAAAAAAAATCAACACCGTCTTTTTTTCTCTTAGCCAGCCAACCACATTTTTCAACCAGCTAAAAAAACTGTGACAAGGTATATGCAATGCATATATGCATTGCAAAATTCCTTTCCTCTTTTTTCATTTAGCCCAAATAAAAAAACATGAAGTCAATAAAAATTATTTACTGGTCAACCACCGTCATTGTTTCACTCATGATGGTTTTCACTGCATACTCTTATTTAACCAATCCCGCCATTGCGCAGGCGTTCCAGCACCTGGGCTTTCCCGGCTATTTCCGCGTAGAACTCGCCATTGCAAAACTGATTGGCGCCGTGGTGTTGTTGTCACCGGTAAACGCCCGAATCAAAGAATGGACCTATGCAGGGTTTGCCATTACATTTATTTCCGCGTTTATAGCACATGCCGCCATGAGCGATAAACCGGGACTTGTCATGACACCTATTTTCCTGCTTTTGCTGGCAGTGTCCTATATAAGCTGGCATAAATTGCCCGTTAAAAATGCATCCATAGCTACTGCATAATATTTAATTAATATGAGCAGGAGGCCTGGCCAATACGGCCAGGTTTTTTTATTGCATTTATTTGCACAAACAACCGCTCATTGCTATCTTGTTGCAATGCTGCTGGCACAATAGCCGCAGATGTATCATTACACCTTTCAAACAATCCAATCATACACCGCATATGCCGAAATTTAATTCAGCAATAGACAAGCACAGTAAAAACGGTATCAGTACAGACAATATTGAATATGCCATCAGTGCTGTTAAAGACGGAACAAAGCGGGAACATATACTGGAAAATTTAACGGCCGATTACCGCAGCCTCACCCACGAACAGGGCAATGCTTTACTGGATGATCTGTTTGTTGCTGGTGGCGGAGAATTTAAAAAGGAAAACCGCGGCGGCTATCTTTTTGGCTCCATGTTTTTATTGGTAGGGTTGAGTTGTGCGTTTTATATTTTTTACGTGCTGTATTATGGTGGTGTGCTTGTTAGGCCGGTGCTGGTAGGAATTGCTGCGCTGGTGGGCATAGCCGGGGGTGTAAGGTATCTCGTAAAATCAATAAAAGGCCAGTACCGGGATCATGATGAACCTTTTAAAGATTAACGCATATCCGGTCGGTTTACAAAAACACCTTTCAACCCGTGCCGCTTGTATAATGGCAGACCAATTACAATTAAATTATCGGGAGCACGTGAACAATATCACCGGCAAGAAAGCTATATTTGGGCACATGAATGCGTAAACCAATCCTGGAGAAAACTGCTGCCCATTGCCGTATGATAATGTTATAACCATTCAGCCCCTGTCATGCGTGCATACTTTCAGTTAGAAAAAAATAACACCACTATTCAAACAGAGATCATTGCCGGTCTCACTTCTTTTCTTGCCACAGCTTATATCATAGTAGTGAACCCGTCTATACTTAGCCAGGCGGGAATGCCGTTTGCCGGTGTGCTCACTGCAACCGTACTGGTATGTTTTTTCAGCAGTCTTATGATGGGTTTATACGCTAAAAACCCAATACTGGTGGCACCCGGTATGGGACTCAATGCCTTTTTTACTTTTTCTGCCGTACTGGGTATGCAGGTGCCGTGGCAAACTGCGCTGGGAGCGGTATTTTGGTCGGGTATCATTTTTTTATTGCTATCTGCCTTTAATATCCGCACCTATATTGTAAAAGCGATACCAAAAACCATGCGTTATGCCATTGCTGCGGGTATTGGTTTGTTTATTACACTTATCGGATTTATCAACGCCGGTTTTATTGTACACCGGCCTGCCACCATTATTGGAGCGGGCAGGCTCAATGCTTCACTGCTTACTTTTGTGGCGGGTTTATTGGTTACTGCATTACTGGTTACAAAAAAGGTAAGAGGCGCCATACTGCTGGGAATATTGTTTACCACTATTGCCGCATGGCCAATCGGCAGATGGTATGGCGGCGCAGACAATCAGCCACTGGTTAACTGGAAGGGATTGTTTGCAGCACCCGATTTCAGCCTGTTGCTGCAACTGGACCTGGTGCATTCGTTGCAATGGTCGGTATGGCCCGTCATCTTTGCTTTTGTATTTACAGATATGTTTGACAGCCTGTCCACTTTTGTGGGCTTGTCCGAAGCATCCGGATTGCTTGATGAACAAGGCGAACCCCGGAATATCAAACAATCGTTACTGGTAGATGCCATGTCAACAACCATCGCCGGACTGGCAGGCTCAAGTCCGGGTACCGCTTATATAGAATCAGCGGTAGGCATAGAAGCCGGGGGAAGAACGGGATTAACCGCGGTAACCGGCGCATTGCTTTTTTTGCCTTTTCTTTTTTTGGCTCCATTATTATCAATCGTTCCAGCCATAGCCACAGCACCGGCACTGGTGCTGGTAGGCGTGTTTATGGTGCACCCGGTTACAAAGATAAACTGGAGCCAGATGGATGATGCAATACCTGCATTTTTAGCAATGGTGCTGATACCATTTACATATTCCATTACACAGGGCATCATCTGGGGATTTTTAAGCTGGACCGTATTAAAGTTTGTAAGCGGTAAAAAAGCATCCATAACACCTGCCCTACTTATTATTGATGCGTTTGCTGTGCTTGCACTGATATTGGAATAGTCTTGTTACAGGGGCAAAACAACTAAAATAAATTGCGTACCATTACGCAGGCGGTTGCCCAACAATATTTACTATGATGAAGAAAATACATTCAATACTACACCACATTTCCTGCATATTGATAATAACGATATGCAATACACCAGGTTTGGATGCGCAGGCGCCAATTTTCCAGGTATTAAAAGACAGCAGCCAAATGCCGCGCGTTTACCGGCCGCTAACGGCCATCCTTGGTGCTTTTCCACCGGAACTTGTATTGCTGCAGGCAAAACTGCGGCAAAAAAAAGATACGGTGATACAGCATATCCATTTTACCGAAGGTGTGTTGAATGGCAGACGGGTAGTGCTGGCGCAAACGGGTATAGGTAAAGTAAATGCAGCCATTGCCACCACCCTGCTGCTGGATCATTTTCAACCGCGCGAAGTGGTGTTTACAGGAATCGCCGGAGGCATCAACCCCTTGCTTTCACCCGGCGACCTGGTAGTGGGTACACAAACTGCTTATCACGATTATGGAACCATTACACCAGACAGCATGAAAAGAAGAGCAACCCGCAACCCTTATACCATGCAGGAAAACCCTGAATTTTTTCTATGCGATACCAACCTGGTCAAAGCAGCCATCGTTGCCGGTTCGGGACTTACACTCGAAAAAATTGCCGGTAAAAACGGGAAGCGCACACCTCAAATCATTGCCGGAATAATTGTAACAGGCGATGTATTTGTTTCTTCACTAACCGCTACGCAAAACCTGCGTACGACCCTGCATGCAGATGCTACCGAAATGGAAGGCGCCGCGGTTGCACAGGCTTGCTGGCAGCAAAAAACGCCGTTTGTCGTTATCCGCAGTTTAAGCGATGATGCTGGTAATAACGCATCTATGGATGTGCGGAGTTTTTATGAAATAGCAGCACGAAATTCTGCCAGTCTTGTATTTGCGCTGATGGCGAAGATGCAGTAACAAACAACAAAGCCCATGATAGCTGTGCAGGCAATAAATGGCCGGTACGCCGGAATATTATTAATTACAGCTTACGGGCAACACTTTATTTAAATGGGTCAGGCAATATTTTTCATTGCCATTTCGCTTGTATAAAACGATGGCTTCAATGATTGTAAAATGGCATTGTTGCGCGCCTTTGCACCGGCAGCCAATAAAGAAGTCAGCGACCACAAAGAAGCAACCGGCCAACCAACAATGGTAATTTGCAGGGCCAGGCAGATATAACCCTTTAAATATTGTTCACGAAGAAAGAAGGAAAACCACGGTAGCAATACGGCAAGTTTTTTCATATTCGGGTATTTTGGGTATGAAAAAAACGATAGCAGTTTGATTTTTATTACGGGTGTATCCTGATTTAATTTTAAAAAATCCAAATTTACAGGTAAGTGCTGGTCGGGTGATAAGTGTATTTATGTAGCCCCGAAAAAACACCTTTTTTGTCTTCGTACTTTTCAATTTTACTGGCCGAAATACATACCATATCAGCCTTGTAAAATCAACCATTTTCATGCCGTTATTTTACTGTTTTGTGCCGGCAAAAAGCGGTTCCTGATTCCATGACCGGCCGGTTGTTTTGCAGAAGCCCCGGTTGCTCATATCTGCCTGGCTGAAGGTAAAACATGGCAGCGTACAACAGGTGTAAACAGCCAGCGTGCTATTGTAAAAATTTAATGCTAATTGTTAACCAGTTTAGTAATTTTGGCTAAACGCATCCTGATCCTTAAATAACAACGAATGCCTGCTACTGCCTCCAGCCAAAAAAACGTACAAACCATTCTTCAACAACTGGAGAATGAAGGATATAACGGCATTTCGGTTGACTGTGTCATATTCGGCTTTGATGAAGATGAGCTAAAGGTGCTGTTGATTAAATCTGATCTGCAGGATTTTGAAGGAAAATGGTCTTTGCTGGGCGATTTGATAGACAGTAAAGAAACCCTGGATGGAGCTGCTTACCGCGTGCTGAAAGAGCGTACCGGTATGGACGATGTGTACCTGGAACAGGTAAAATCTTTTGGAGAAATAGACCGGCACCCCGCCGCCAGGGTTATAACGGTGGCTTATTGTTCGCTTGTAAACGTACAGCACCACCAGCTCAAAAAACCCGATAACGAGCTGCACTGGCATACCGTCAGGCATATCGAGGATATGGCTTTTGACCATAAAAAGATACTGGATGCCTGCTACCAGTGGCTGCAAAAAAGGATACAAGAGCACCCGCTGGGTTTCAGCCTGCTACCCAGACAATTTTCCCTGCGGGAACTGCAAAATTTATACGAGGCCATACTGGGTGTAAAGCTCGACAGGCGAAATTTCAGGAAGAAGTTCTTCTCGATGGATTTACTGGAAGATACAGGCGAATACGAGACCGATGTGCCTCACCGGCCCGGCAAATTGTACCACTTTAATTACGAGAAATACCAACAAAAGGAAAGAAAAAAATGGTTTGGTATCGATTTCTAATAACAGGATGCGCCTTGCAACCTGGTCATTTTTTACCAGTTTCAAACCATTTTTCCGCCATTTTTTAGATTATTCTGAAGTAACCGGCATGGTTTCGCGGGCGTAATTCAATACGTTCAGTATCACTTCTGCCCGCGGAGCGTACAGCTCAGTAGTAAGTTGACTGACAGAAGATTCAATTACATTAAATTTTTGCTGTAAAGCCCAATCGTTGGCTAAAGCATCCTTGATGGCGGTTGTGTCGTCGGGGGAAGTCTCTTGATACAGGTATAAGATCAAATCTTCCGGTGTAAAGATTGACATAGGCAAACCATTTTTTGTCCATTATAAAAATTTTCCAAAGTGTCCAGCTTTGGAACGTCCATTATAGAAACGGGATTTAAGATAGCTTATTGTATCAATATTAAATTATTTAGCCCCAAAAACGCTGGCAAAAAACCAAGTCGGGCCGGAGGAATGGTTTAATTGGTTTCACCGGAGGGTATCACTACAAAAAGGTCTTCATTGTCCCGCTTCATCAGGTATTTCTCGCGGGCATATTTTTCAATAGTTAATGCATTGATTTTCAATTGATCCAGTTCTTTTTTGGTGCTAGCTATCTGTTGCTCATAATATTGTTTGCTGGTCCTCAGATCACTCAATTCTTTCCGTTGTTTCACCAGTGTAACAAAGAGGTCGCGGTCATCAAAAAACAACATCCAAACCGCAAAAGCGGCAATCGTAATTAAATATTTATTTTTTATCCACGATGGAATACGATCGAGAAAGCGCATAATTGTACCGGGTATTTTGATAAGAATTTGCTGCCTGTATAAAGTTACTGCTTTTCATTTGCTGAAATCATGCGGATAAGGTTTTCTTTTTTCACGGGCCATTCATCTTTAACAATGCTATACATAACGGTGTGTCGTACTGATCCATCATTGCGGTAGCCATGGTTGCGGAGTATACCTTCTTTTACGCCCCCTATTTTTTCCACTGCTTTCTGCGAACGGATATTCTGATGGGCCACATGAAATTCTGCGCGGTTAAATGCCGCTTCTTCAAATACGTATTGCAGCATTATCAATTTGCATTCCTTATTGTGAACCTGTCCCCATACTTCGGGTATATACCAGGTATAACCAATGGCCAGCCTTTTGTCTTTTGGATTGATATCATAAAAACGCGACATGCCAATGACAGCGCCATCCGGTTGTTTTTTTATAACAAATGACTGCTGGCCATTCAATGCACTGTTATCAAGTGCCGTGTTTATATAGGCATCAAACTGGGTGTCAAAGTTCTTATCTGTTACAAAGGCCTTGGTAAACTCCCAGATACGTTCGTCATTTGCCAGTTTCCTGAGTATATTCTCATGTTCCGGTAAAAGCTTTTCCAGGTAAACATGCCTGCCCTGCAAGGAATGGGTATTGATATCCATTGATTAAGAAAATTGCTGATTTTGCGATTTTGGGGATTTTGGGATTTCTTTTTGCGCGCGTGCGTAAACAATTCTCGAATTGTCTCATTCTCAATTTCCCTCATTCTCAAAATCTCAAAATCCGCAATCTCAAAATCATTCCATGACATCATTATTTTCCAAACTTGATTTTTCCCGCCGGAAAAACGCCGGTAGCGCCCAGTTGTTCTTCAATTCTTATCAACTGGTTGTATTTTGCTATACGGTCGGTACGGGAAGCGCTGCCCGTTTTTATTTGTCCGCAGTTCAATGCCACCGCCAAATCCGCAATAGTAGTATCTTCTGTTTCACCACTGCGATGGCTCATAATGGTATTGTAACCATTGTGCTGCGCCAGTGTTACTGCATTAATGGTTTCTGTAAGGGTGCCTATCTGGTTTACTTTTACCAGCAAGCCATTGGCAATATTTTTATCGATGCCCTGCTGCAGGCGGGTAACATTGGTTACAAAAAGATCATCGCCCACCAGCTGGCATTTGCTGCCAATGGTTTCTGTAAGCAATTTCCATCCATCCCAATCGTCTTCTGCCATACCATCTTCTATAGAAATAATGGGGTATTGATTGGCCCAGCTTGCCCAGAAAGCAACCAGTTCTTCACTGCTCATTTCTTTGCCGCTGCTTTTGTGAAAAACGTATTTCTTTTTCTTGCCGTCCCACAATTCACTGTTGGCGGCATCCATGGCAATTCCTATCTGGCTGCCTGTTTTATATCCTGCCGAAGTGATGGCTTCCAGCACAGTTTCTATGGCTTCTTCATTGCTTTGTATGTTTGGTGCAAAACCGCCTTCATCGCCCACATTGGTACTGAATCCTTTTTTCTTAAGAACACTTTTCAATGCATGAAATATTTCTACACCCCAACGCAAACCTTCGCTGAAACTGGTAGCGCCTACAGGCATGATCATGAATTCCTGGAAATCAATTTTATTATCTGCGTGGGCACCGCCATTTAAGATATTCATCATGGGCATGGGCAATGTGCGCGCATTGGTGCCGCCGATATACCGGTAAAGCGGTAAATCTGCCTCCATGGCGGCTGCTTTGGCTACGGCCATACTAACTGCCAGCAATGCATTTGCACCCAGTTTTGTTTTATTGGGTGTACCATCCAGTTCAATCAGCAGTTTATCGATGCCGGGCTGGTCGGCCACATCGAAGCCCAGTAATTTTTCTGCAATGATATCATTTACATTTTTTACCGCGTTCAGCACACCTTTGCCAACATATACTTTTTTATCATTGTCGCGCAGTTCAGCAGCCTCGTGTATACCGGTACTGGCGCCACTTGGTACAGCGGCGCGTCCAAGAGCGCCCTCATCTGTAACTATGTCTACTTCAACTGTTGGGTTTCCCCTGCTATCTAAAATCTGCCTGGCATGTACTTCGGAAATGTAACTCATGATGGTATAAAATTTTTATTGTATGCGGTTTTTGTATGAATACGGGTTCGGATTGGGTTACAAAGAAACAGTTTTCGTGTTATGCGGCAAAAAAAGCATTGGCTAATTTCTTTTTTGGACCATTACCGGCATCCTGTATACAGCCCGTTACCAGTTGTTTAGGATGCATTTAGCTCAGCAACAGGCTGCCATCTTCTGAACAATAGTAACCATTAGAAAACATTCAGTGCCGGCCCCCTCGTTGCATTCGTTGCTGTACCAACGGCTTCTGTACCTTTACAGTGGTTGTATGTTTTATTATAACCTTTACCTGTTGACGCAAACACCAGCACTTAGACTGAACCCGTATTTTTATAACGCTCACTGTATTTTACTAATCCTTCATAAACCATACTGCCATGATAAAATCGACTATAATTGCCATGCTGCTTATTTCAATTATCACCCTTAGTTCCTGGTTGATGCCATCTTCCGGCCGCGATGATCTGCCTTACCCGGAAGGCTACCGTAACTGGACACACGTAAAAACATCGCTCAGTAAATCTGGTGTTGCATCGCATATGGGCTTCCAGCATATTTATGCCAATGAAAAAGCATTGGCGGGATATGTTGCCGGCAAATTTGTCAACGGATCTGTTTTTGCTTTTGATGTGCTGGAATCAATGGAGCAACCAAATGGCAATTTGCAGGAAGGCAGCAGGAAGCTGGTGGACGTAATGATAAAAGACAGCAGCAAATACAGTGCTACCGGCGGCTGGGGTTTTGAAGAATTTAAAGGCAACAGCAAGACGGAAAGAGTGATAAAGACAATGGCTGTTCAATTTTGTTTTAACTGTCATGCCTCTGCCGCAAAAACTGATTTTGTATTTAGTAAATACCGGGAATGACTACAAATGATTAGCTGAATACTGTCGATTAGGCTGATTGCATTTTTACCCGGTGACGGGTCTGTTCAAACCGGTTATACCCGCACGTAAATCTTTTTCTTGTCCATTATATAACCCACCAGCCAGCAAACCAGCATCCAGGAAATTGCAAACAACAATGCGCCGGTATAAGCACCCACGGGTTTGAAAACATGCAGGTACAACCAACTGAACAACGAAATCTTCCCCACGGGTATCAGCTGCAGTATGATAGCGCCTATTTCGCTCAACAGGTAAATAAAGAGTGGATTTTTGCCAAAGATTTCGAAGAATGGTGTCCATGCTCGCCTGTTCATGAATTCAATGATATAGATAACGCCGGCCAGTATCAGGCAATCGAGCCCCACGGTGTACAATACAAAAGAACTGGTCCATAATTTTTTATTGATCGGTAAAAGATTGTTCCAGCAATAGGCCACAAAAACAAGGGTTGCACCGGCCAGTAATAGTTTTGCAAGGCCTTCAAAGCTGTTTCCTTTTTGTTGTATAAAACGGCCTACCATAAAACCGCCCACCACGTTGCCGATTGCCGGCAGGGTACTCAGCCATCCTTCCGGCTCAAAAGCGATGCCTTCGCCATGGTATAAATGTGCATCCCCCATCAGCCATTTGTCGAAAAACAAACCCGCATTGCCCGTCATGCTTAGTTCGTTACCGGTTTCGCCCAGCCAGATTAAAACTGCCCAGTACAGCAACAATAAACCGATGCTTATTATTACCACGGTTCTGGGTTTGAGGTAATAAAATAATAAAGCGGCAATTCCATAACAGATGGCAATACGCTGTAACACACCCAGTACACGTGTTTGAGATATGGGAAATGGCAATATATGGTGTGCTTTGTCTAACCTGAAAAAAGGAAACCAGTACATGAGATAACCCAGCAAAAATATCAGCAGGGTACGTTTTAAGATTTTACCAATAACAGCCGTTTGCGATTTGGTTTGCCATTTCAACATAACAAAACTCATGGCGTTGCCTACTGCAAAAAGAAACGATGGAAACACAAGGTCAGTTGGTGTAAACCCATGCCAGCTGGCATGCATCAGCGGCGAAAAGGTAGTAGGGCCGTTGCCGGAGGTATTTACAATGATCATAAAGCAAATGGTAATACCCCTGAATACGTCCAGCGCTAAAAACCTTTGGGTGGATGTCATGAAGTGTTTTTTATAGAACCGAATGTACTCAATTTATGATAAGAATTTTATCACAACAGATTTTTTACATGTTAATGACGCCGTCTGTATATGTAATGGTGCTATTAAACCGAATATCTCTTTAACTTGGGGAAAATAATTTTTTACTATGGCAAAAAAATGGCTGCTGGCAATTCCGGTTGTACTGGGTATTGGATATTTTATTGGCCCCAGTCCTGCAACACCGATCTATAAAAAAGAATTGCCGCAGGTACCTGCTGCTGCTCCCGAACTGGAAGCCTATATAAAGGCAAACGAGGCTTTGCATAAACTGAAACCCGATAATGAAGCAAGAATTGTATGGGCAAACGACAGTATAAAAAATAAAACAGGGTATTCGATTGTGTACCTGCATGGTTTTTCTGCTTCGCAGGAAGAAGGCGACCCTGTACATAAAAACATTGCGGCCGCTTTTGGCTGTAACTTATACCTGAGCAGGCTGGCAGCGCATGGCATCGATACAACAGAACCTATGATGAAATTAACGGCAGATGAAAACTGGGAATCTGCCAAGCAGGCTTTGGAAATAGGGAAGCAACTGGGTAATAAAGTGATACTTATGGGCACGTCTACCGGTGGCAGCAATGCATTGCAACTGGCGGCGGCCTATCCCGGCGATGTGGCGGCGCTGGTATTGCTGTCTCCCAATATTGCCATCAACAACGACAAGGCCTGGGTGCTCAATAAACACTGGGGAGTTAAAGTAGCGCAGCTGGTTACCGGCAATGATCATAAGATATCTGCCGATACCGGGGCACTGTACCGGCAATACTGGTATAGCCGCTATCCATTTGAAGGAACGGCGGCATTGCAGGAAATTCTTGTTACCAGCATGGTGCCGGAGACCTTTGCCAGGGTAAAACAACCCGTGCTGATGTTGTATTATTATAAAGATTCCACGCACCAGGACGATGTGGTAAAAGTGGATGCTATGTTAAAGATGTTTGATGAACTGGCCACGCCGGCTGCGCTGAAACGCAAACAAGCCATGCCCAATGCCGGTGATCACGTACTGGGTTCAGCTATAAAATCGCACGATATTGAAGGCGTGCAAAACGCCATTGCATTGTTTATGAAAGAAATAGTACAAATGCCCGTTGTGAAAGAATGAACAAGAGGTGTGAGGTGTGAGGTGTAAGGTGAGGAAGTAGTAAGTAATAAGTTTTAAGTGATAAGAAGTGGTTAGTGGCTAGTGGGCGTTTGCCAGGTATAATGCTAAAGCCAAAATACAAAATGCAAAAAATGGTGAGGCACCGGTCTGACGTCCGCGTCTGACCGACATCTCTGATAAGTTAGAAGTCAAAAGAATCAGGCGATTGAAATCAGATTAAATTAACTAATCAAAAGTCAACCTTATTAAGGCAAGTACAAGTTGCCGGACTATGAGTGGGTAGTGGCTAGTGTGCGTTTGCCAGGTATAATGCAAAAGTCA
>Ga0307515_10001390_pt1 | contig 54725 bp, 57 predicted proteins | sample 17_EM_MG_FD_194513 | JGI IMG/M metagenome (GOLD analysis project Ga0307515, IMG submission 194513) | Populus trichocarpa ectomycorrhiza microbial communities from riparian zone in the Pacific Northwest, United States - 17_EM | ecosystem: Host-associated > Plants > Roots > Unclassified | place...
TCCAAGTGCATCTCTGAGTTCACTCGATCTCAGTCTCCAAGTGCATATCCAAACTCGCTCGATCACGGCCTCCAAGTGCATCTCCAGACTCGCTCGATTACGGCCTGCAACTTCGCACGATCATGGCCTCCAAGTGCATCTCTGAGTTCACTCGATCTCCATCTCCAAGTGCATCTCAAACACGCTCGATCAAGTACATCTTCAAGGAGCGACGGCGGTTGAACGGAGATACAGGGGTAACGGAGGTGGACAGAGTGACGGGGAGTATATATTCGGCAGACCCCGGAGTAGATAGACATCATCTCATTTCCATCTCCTCTTATCATACAATGAAAATTCATACTCTATCTTTCCCAACTTTTGGTCTCACTCGCTCTGTCCGAGATTTCGTGGAACCACTCAATTGCGTGGATCCTCACGGCCGGGTAGTATCATATGATCTCACGTTCTTCATACGCTCCTCGAGCTTAATGTAGAAGGAACGCGAGGAGAGATTTTCACAGCGTCACCCATTGCATTGCAATCCCGATGCAAGTGTGTACCCAATGAACCCATTCCGACGTATGGTGACAGTTGGCCACAACGCCAGAGTGTTTGTTTAAAACAGGAGACCGACAGAGCGAGAAGAAACGGCGAAACGGCGATCGGAGGGCGATATGCAACGCGACGCGTTGCATTGATGCCGGGCGCGGAGTAATCCGCCACCGGGGTGTCTCTGACGGCTCTGACGGAGCGCGTCCACTCTGACGGAGCCATTCCGCCCGGACGGAAATGTTTTTTGCTGATGGTGCTCCCGCGTCTGGGACACATTCCCTCCACACCACCAGCATTTGTCGTCATCTCGGTGGCCGAACTGCTTTAGGTAGACTCCAGTTGGCGCGTGCCCAGACTTCAGTCGGTAGAACCCGGCGGCCAGCGATTGTACGCTTGTCATCGGGATAGGTCTCTTGGTCCCTGCCTTGCCCTTGAGTCTGTAGCTGAAGTGCTTGCTGCACTTGTCGGCCTCCCACTCCGCCTTAGCTGCCGATCTTCCGTCGGAGATTCGTCTAGCCCTGTTCGACGCCCAGGTGTATGGCCGCTCTATCACTGTGCTCCCGCTTGCGTCTCGGGCCAAGTTGGCCTGACGGTCTGCTTCTTCGTTTCCGCGAATGCTGGAGTGTCCCGGGACCCAATGAATCTCGGTTGCGATGCCGTGGGCGAGGAGACTCCGCGCCCTTCTGTTGATCCGCCTTGCCAGTCGCTGCCTTGGGCCCGGCTCCAGGTGTGCCGCTTGTCGAATTGCTGCCTGTGAGTCGCAGAAGACTTCCACCGTCTTCACTCCATGCATCTGTAATGTTTTTCACTTGTTGATCGGCACGTCAAGCGCGAGCCCGATCGCCCATAGTTCGGCGTCGAACACTTCCAGACGTCCGGTGCCCAGAAAGCTGCAGCGAGACCTCCATTCATTTCCGTGCTTACACACCACTGCGGCTCCCACTCGGCCATCGTCTGAGCGCGATCCATCTGTCCACCACATCCAGACCCCTGCTCTGGTTTTGGCTTTGTTCTCTCTTGCCCAGCGCTGCGCGGCGCTTTTGGCTGCAGCTGTGTGGTCATGTATCGTGGTCCTGACCGCTGGCTCTTCACCCAGGGCCGGCCAGTTGATGCCTTCGGTTGTCCGGCCATGCTCATGCTCTTTCCTGACTACTCTGCATATCGGCGTACCGGAGGAGCGGTTGCTGTGTAGCTCCTTTAGCTTGCTGCTGCACGCGTGTTCTAGTCTCGCTGCAAATCGCTGTTGTCTGGAGTCTAAGGTCACCGGCACCAGTGTAAGCCCTGACTCTCTCATTAGTACACCTCACGGGGTCGTGGGCAGCGCGCCCAGGATGGACCTGGCTTGTCTATTGAGGAGGAGTTGGAGGTCGTCTCGCCTGCCTACTTCCCTGCGGTCCCACCAGGGCTCGCTCCCATATTGTGCGACTGCTTGGACGCACGCCACATGGACAGCCCGTACGCTCTCAGGAACAACACTGTATGTCTTGGTAAGTGATCGGAGTCTGGCTTCTGCTGCCCTGGCTTTCTTCATGCATCGGTTATGGTGCTCCTTAAACCTGTGATGCGCGTCCATCCAGACGCCCAGCCAACGTGTCGCCAGTGCGTTGAATTGTACGGACCCTCTTCCGACTCTTATCTTTGCTGTCAGCTTTGGCTGGCGGTGTTTCCTATGGCCCCGTCTGCGCGTGAACAGCGCCGCCTCCGTCTTTGCCGTGTTGAACTCTAGCCCTCATCTGCTTGCCCACTCGATGCTAGTTGCTGCGCATCTGTCAGGTATTGAGACGACATGATTGACATCGCTTCCGGTCGCCACCCAGCCGAGGTAGTCTACAAATGATAGCCCCTTGGCCTCTGATAGATACTCTTCAACCCACTTGATTAGTCCTGAGGTGTAGATCGCAAAGAGGATCGGTGACACAGGCGAGCCCCGCTGGACCCCTGCCTCCACTGGGTGTCTGTCCATGGCGTTGCCCTCGATTATCATCTCCACCGTTCTCTCCAACAGAAAGCTTTCCGTCCATCGTACAAGGTCTCCGTCCATTTCCCTGACCTCCATCAAGTTGACTAGTCTACCTTTTGCCACGCTCGGGAAGGCTGACTTAATGTCCATGAGGAGCACGCCTGTTGAGTGGCCGTTTGTCCATGCTGCGTGAGCTCTGTCGACCATGATGGCCGCCGCATCGATGGCTGACGGTCCTTTCCTGCTTCCGAATTGTCCGTCGCTCAGTAACCCCCGTCTTTCGGCCTCCTCTGACAGCAGCTCCGCGGCTACTTTCTCGACCACTTTTCCCATGCAGCTAAGCAGCGATATAGAACGGTAGGCCATCAGCTTTGTATAGTCGTCTTTGCCAGGCTTGTGAATCACCACACCGCTAGCCCGCTTCCATACCGCTGGGTGTCTCCCCATGCGAATCGCCGCCCTCATCTGCCTCACAATCCTCTCTTTGTCCCACTTCCAGAGCAGCCGTATAGCGCCAAAAGACAGTTTGTCTGGTCCCGGTGCTTTCTTGACTGACAGAGAAAATAAGGCTCGCTCGACTGCTTGCTCAGTAACGCGTGTGGGTGTGCTTCCCGCTGGAGGTAGTTCGTAGTACTGGTCGCCGTCGTTTGGGGGAAAGGATTCGTGCCTCAGCATCTCCTCCTTCTTCAATGATGTGTTTGCTTGCTTGCCATCTCTGTCTGTTAAGGCCTCCACGGTCATGCCCGCTCGGGGGTTCGCGTATCGCGCCAGCCCAACGTCTCGCATCTAGGTAGCATGAGACATATTGTGCGGCTATATTTCGAGCTCAATCCCAATAGATAACTTCCTTACATTTGCCTGTAATAGTTAATGACATAATTCTAATACTATCGACCGATTCCATTCAACACATTGCGTAGAGAAAGCACCATATATAGTATGGACCCCTCTATTGTTGAAATCCATCGAGTACGAATAGAGATATTGAATTGACTATCGTACAAAAGTGATTGTCTAAAGAGCAAAGAGAGAGAAAGACAGGCAAATATATATGGGGAAGAAGAGGACATACTCGGCGAAGCCGAGTATCACATCCGGAGACCGATACCAAGCATCACTGTCGGAGCTAGACCTACTGCTCGGCATGGGGGCTGGTGGCGGCCCATTGGGGCCGCAAGCCACCGGCCTCATGCCCGCAGCCTTAGGCAGAACGCCACAAAAGCCATCGGGCCAAATCCTGTGCCAACATCTAACCCCAAGTTTGATGCAGGCCCGTCTTATAATGATAAACATTCTGCTGCTCTTGTAGCCATTACTCTAGTCGTAAACAATTGCATTGGTTGGTTACATTACAAGGATGTCTCAGATCGGGCACCCCGATCGGTAAGGGCGACATGCCCCGAAACTTAAATCGCATAGACGAAATAAAAAACCCAAGAAGTAATTTCGATTGGTGTCAATTGTTGCGGCGCATCACTGACAGTAGCAATGACTTCAGGTGGGGTGTTCACCAAGGTTGTTAGTCCTCACTAGATGACGCCAGTAATCCATATTTGAGCAATTTAAGCACTCAGTTGAGAAGTACGCAAATTGTGTTGGCGAATTCCTATTGGCTGAGATAATTTCCACTCTGTTTATAGAAACTAGATTTACGTCCTTTTTCTTAGCAGCTCCTCCTGAGTGGATCGTACCCAGTTAGCGGCACGATGTTTGAGATATTCCACTGTGCTTCTAGAAAGTTGACTCGCGTCACTTTTTGTAGCCGCCTCTCCCGTGTTGGCAAATTCTGATTCACTGCATGTTATCTGAGATTTTCCATTGTGCTTCTAGAAACTTGAGCCGCATTGCTTTTTCTGAGCCGGTTCATCACCCACAACTGCCCCAACCTGGTAACCGGTGATTCGCTTCTGACTAGTGGTTTTGTGAAGTTGCCGCGTTGCCAGAAACAAGGCACTCCATCAGTCAAACTGGGTGTCTGCGCTCGGGCTTGAGGTTTGCACCTCGCTAGTGGTTTGGTTCTTTGGTGTTACCCCCGTAGGCCGAGCGGTACGCTAACTCGTCCCTCGCTTTCGTTGTCCAATGGATGTGGGGTGCATCAGCCACGCACGTGTGCGAGCCTCACCAGGCGCGCCACACATCTACCCAAGCATACGTACGAGAAACCCTCGCCAAAGGTTTGATAGTTCATGCCGCGAGAGATAAGTCTCAATTCATGAATAGTCTGACGGAAGCTAAGACTATGCCGGACAAAATTTCACTAGGATATTCGATGGTATTCCTGACAAATTTTGCAAGTGATCATCCACGACTGGATGCGTCAGAATCTGTGTACGTGTTGCTATAGTACTTAGGGGAGAACCGTGTGTATATCATATGATACAGTGAAGAGAAGGAGAGAAGAAGAAAGACTCGATTTATATACAGAGAATTATGGGAGAAAACTTTGATGCTTTGCCACTCCTGAGTCACTCGCCACTCTGAGTCACTTGCCAATGGATGTGTAACAGTACGAAATGCCCTGAATACGAGTGATTATTGATGACGCCAAACATATGCCAAGCCATGGAGCGACAGTCGGTTACCTATCGATTTGGTGAAATGCCAACAGTCCAGCCGGTTCCTGGGCTCAGGGCGATCAGGTCTGCACCAGGACCATTACCATCATTGCTGTGAATATCTGAGCTACAGAAATGTAGCCAGTGTAGTCTGATAGAGAATAGATTTCTATGAGAGTTATTTCTAACCAAGGTGCTTGGCTGCCTATGGGTGAAGCCTCGAGCCCATCTGCACGCAATACGATATTTGAACTGTGTCAGGCTCTTGATTTGTACACAGATTACACCTTAAGATCATCTCTGAGCATCATGGCGAAGCTATCGACTTCTTCCGAATACGTTCCCGAGATACGAAGCCACTGAACTACGAAGCTACGTGGCGACGATTTGAAATAGATTCTTCTGGATTCACACTAAATCAAGCTATACCAGTCAATATGACGCCTTACGAGGCCACACTAGATTAGTCGTCGGCGGAGCAACGATTGTTAAAGAGGGGGATGACCGTACCACAACCGAAATTCCCACATGTATAGAATTACTGTACCGGAAGTGCTGGAAAGAAAGAAGACAGAGTGCACTTACTGGCAGAGAAGGTCAGCGGCGCTATACACCAGAGGCTAGAGAGCGAGGATATGCGTACCTGGAGAAGAGACATCATGCGCACCCAACATTTGGAGACAATAAGCCGATCTGGAGAATGGTCAAGCCCAAATGGAGAATTGACGACAGGCCTTCCTGGAGAAGTACGGATAGCACAATTGGAGAAGACTCGAGCAGTGCACCTAGAGAAATGTTCATACCTACACCCAGCACCCAGATGTTGAGTGCACCTCAAAGTACACCCATCGGTAAGCGATAGGTGCACTTGCAACTGCACCTGAAGCCGATGAGAAGTCAACTTGAAGCCCGCTTGATCACTGCCGAACGCGTATGAAGGTTGCGACTGCATGACCGTCTAAATATCCTTACGAAGATAATCGAGATGCACCACCGAGAACAAACTACCGGAGTTATTATCACACGATGTCGAGAGTCAAAGATCATTGATTGACATGTATCTACAACGAAAACTTCAACCGGAGAGCAAATGATCACCACCCGAAGTGCCACCGAGTACACAATTGCGTACCAAAGGCCTATGGAAAGACTTACTGAGCAGTAAAGTAAGGGGGCATGACCAATGCAACCAAATGGCTCACCGAACGGTCAACTAAGCGAACCTCACTAAATGCGCTGCGGAAGCCTGCCAAATGGTCAATGGAGAGAGACTTGCCGAACTGAATGCTGAATGACATTCCGAGATGTCTACGGAGATGAATACTGGGAAGTCGACCGGAGGGTCACCGATGCTAGATTCCGAACGACATTTACTGAGAAGCAGCCTACTGAGATGTTGCCGAATGATAAGGAACATCGATTAGTCAATGGCACTGCGGCTGCCTACTGATGACTACCTACGGGCCTGATCAAATATCGCACTAATGCTGGGGAGAGCGCAAGCGCGCTTGCATACACAGTGAGTATGACCTACTGAGATGCTGACGAGATAGAATTACCGAGGAATGTCGAGTAGGATGAACGATTACAGGCTACGACCGATGCTAGCAGTTGAAGCTCCCATCGATACCGAGTTCCGAGTGGAATCTTAGTCTATGCCGAGTCAAGATGACATCCACGAGATGATCTATTCCACTGAAATTACCCTGACGAATATCAGCAATGATCGACGCTGAGATACGAGCTACCAGAATGAATGGCTGGAAGAACATGACTTCGGAAGTAGAAGGACGGAGGATCAATGGTTTCACTAAGCCGGGGGGACCTGTCCGGACCGAAACCGTCACGGTTTAGTCCACTCCACTACAAATAACCGGAACCGGATCAATCCAAATACATTCCGGACCAGAACCTGCATAGTCTGGACCGGTTTAGACGGCTATATTGAAAGTAGCAGTTACCGCTAGATCCCCATGATCATTATTAGTAATTGTTCGATGACAAGCAATTTCTAGAATTTTCTTGAAGTTGCAGGCATGGCACTCCCAGTAGTAAGTGTTTGGTAGCGGGTGGAGGGTGCTGTTACGAATGTGCAGCGGACGAAGTCTATTGTACCATCCAAGGGAGAAGCTCGGTCTTATATATATGAAGGCTTGGAACTCTATGGAAGTCTATGGAAGTTCACGATTGCTAATGCCTGTGGCGGTGGCGAGCGTAAACTCGTGGATGAGTCTACGACTATGAGTCCGCAGCCTGTGAGTCAATTCGGCGATCTCAGTATCGGCAACTTCCTTTCAGATCATATAGTAACAGGTGCTGGTACAGATGCACATGATGTTACACGTCTGATACACAGTGCTGCTGCAGGGGCCGATGCCTCTTGTATATCTCGAGTCTTTTTGCTTCTCTCATTTCTCTGTACCGTTGAATACACGCACACCATTCTCCCCAACTTCCATATCGTAACAGGTGCTGTTGCATATACAGATCTCAGCCGGAGCGGAGATGTCTTGTATGACCGGAGCGGAGGTGTCTTGTATGACCGGAGCGGAGGTGTCTTGTATGGCCGGAGACGGTGATGTCTCGTATGGCCGGAGATGACTGTTGACTCTAATACGGGCTGATGGCATTCAGCCGTACTTGCACTCTCATATATATACTGGCCTTGTGGCCCTGTTAGATAGAACACAATTAAGCTTCAAAGCAGTCAGTATTTCAACAGGTGCCAAGTGGCAAGTGGCGAGTGACACTTTGTGAATGAGTTTGTGTGTATGAATGAGTCATGCTGCCGGGATTGGTGCAGACCGGGACTGTCCAGTCCAAGACCAACAGTCTGCGGTCCAGTCTGGTCTTTCGACTCCGTTGGACTGGACTGTATGGGTCCCTACCACAGACCGGGACCGTCCGGACCGGCGAAAACATTGGAATTCGTTTTTTGGCCACTCCAAATCCCTTCCTTGGATGGGATGACTGACCCTGAATCTCATCCCCTTATTATTCGCTGGTTCGTGCCTAATTCTGACCGCTTATTAAGGACTGTTTAAAGCGACTAAACAGGCAGTCAAACAATTAGCGGCATTTTGAAAAATATTTCACGGCGACTTGAGATCTTCTCTATGTGCACACGTATATCCTGGTCAATCATTCCGCTCATTACTGCACTTCATCGGGGGTGGTACTGCAACCCTGTTGGCGGGGCGGGTTAGGGCGGCGATGACAAGACATTGAAAAACTTCTATTTCTGTAGTGAGAACCACGAGATTTAGGACGAAAAAATCACGAAATCCCGCCAGGGATTGGACGGGATGCCGTGTCATATCGTGTCAATTTGGCCGCCGAGTAAGAACGGCTGCTCTAATTTAAAATCGGACACGTGGAGATAACAGAGTGCAACGACCAAATCATTTGACGTCAAACTAGCGTTCTTATCGGACAAATATTCGTGTAGTTGGCAGGGTGGGTGGTGGGAGTTGACGGAATTCTCACTATCCTCCCATGCCAGCACCTTGAATACTGTCTAATAAGGACGCTTGTTTGATGTCAAATGATCTACGTGATGAGATCAATCAGCCCGCTGTGTCCAATCTTTATTTAGCCGAGGCTTTCCTACGCGGTGGCCACTTTGGTCGGTTTAAAACGAAATACCGTCAAATACAGCTTGGGATTTTAATGTTTAGTCGTCCCAAATCCTATTACGGGACGGGACGAGCCATCCTGAATCGATCCTGTTACCGTCCCGTGGTTCACGCTGCGCCCGCTCGTGATGGAACGTTGTGAATCTTCGTACTACTCAATGTTGTAGCTGACATATTTGTGATTGATAATAATTTTGGGTGCGGTGGCAGGGGTCAGACTGGCTTGGCTAATCCTCATGTGCCTACATATGGTGGCGCCGAATGGTTGCGCGACCATGCTGAGATGTTTTTCAGAGAAGGTGTGTTTGCAACAATGCTCACTGGCTGACGTTGTTGCTTGACTCCTTATCAATACGCCTCGTCCTTGTTAGTTATCGAGATCGGCATGCACTTTGCGACCAGGGGATGGTTACTACCCAATCAACTGTGCACGTGGATAAGCCAGAGATAAAAATGCAGCCATGCAAACCAGTATTGTGTGGCTACCTCGATGCGGCTCGTAGACATTGCTGCCTAAATTTTGCGATATAAGTTCAGATTGCACATCAGCTATAGGCTTTACATATGCGGTTCAGTAGCACTTAACAACAGTCACCACAACGCTATACACAATGTTTTCGACTTGCAACCCTGCATTGGTATCGCATTCCGATGGGATATTTACCCGTTTCTCCGCCTCGACTAAGCGCAAAGACAATGAGGTCCAGAGTGACCTGATTTCGCTTCTTTCACTCGTCCAAAGCTGCAATGTCGACTTCCTCCCCATTACGTGGCAGCCTGCTCTCAGCACTCTCGGTGAAGGAGGTTCTGGAACCATAAACCAGTCAACATTCGTCACCGACATGCCGCGTGCATTCAAGCGTTTTCACGTCCCCGAAGGCTCCGACCCCGACTTTTTACCATTGATGTCAGAGCTATTCATTCTGAGCCGACCACCCATTCAGAACCATCCAAATATCATTAAACTTGAGGCGATTTGCTGGGAAATCAAGCCCACAACCGAAAAAGCTGTCCCTGTCCTTGTTTTTGAGAAAGCATCGTGGGATCTTCAACAGTTCATGAAGGTGCGCGAGGGTATGAATATGTCATTCGACGACAGGCTCAAGCTCTGTGCCGACACTGGAGGTGCCATTGCAGTGTTGCATGCATATGGTTTGTCATTCTAAGTGATTATTTCCTTGTGTAATCTGACCCAGCAATAGGCGTGATTCATGGAGATATCAAGCCACAAAACATGTTGGTTTTTCAATACGCTACCGGAAAGATTACAGTCAAGGTCGCCGACTTCGGTTATTCCACCCTTACAATAGGTGAAGCAGGAGAGGTTTATCTACCAAAGTCGAGGCCGTGGAATGCTCCTGAGCATCATTTCGGGGAGTTCACAGCCCTTGCAGCAAAAAAAATGGATGTGTACTCCTTTGGTATACTGTGTCTTTGGGTCCTCTTTGGGAATGTAGGAATTGCGCAGAAAAGTTCGGATTACATGGCTGAGTGTGTTTCGTTTGACGCATTTTCCGGCACCCGCACACCACTTGAACAGCTCAAAGATGATGATCAGGTCGAACTTCTTGCCAATCAACTCATGGGATCAATGCCATTAGCAGACTTGAGTGCAGAACTTAGGGTTCGGCTGAAGGAATTTTTCAACGTCACTGTGTGCCGTTGCACCAAAAAACGCACATCTGATATCGGTAAATTATTGGGTCTCTTGGGTAGAGAACAGTGAGTCTCACTCGGGGTCATATCAAAATCTAAGACTTTTGCTAAGAAGCTCAGGATCGATTTACAAGGCTGTAGTATGGAACGATTGGATACATTGCAGAAGCTTTCAAGGCATGCAGACTTCAGAGTCCGTATCACTCCACCCTCGTATCTCTGTAAGGACAATGCTGAGTAGAATGATTCAAGCTCGCCGAAAATCTTGCAGACTTCATAGCTGCCGACTATCGTGTTCGGAAACAAATTCGACAAGGTCTCGAAAAAGCCTACATTGGACTACCTCCTGCCGTAAACATCGCATTCCAGCTTGCCTTTTGTTACCAAATTGGTTTCGGAGTCACATCAGATGATAATGAATATCTCTCATGGTTAGAGCGGAGTAAGAGACCTGCCAGCCACCTGAAGATTGAAAAAGAAGCAGTAACATCTGTGCATTGGATGAATGGAACAATGCGTGGACTTGTTACAGTCAACCTTATTCAGGAATATCGAGCATGGGGGTTAAACAAGCTGAATGAATCCCTGATAGAGTACGAAAGAGAGGTTCGCGATATGACCCGCGAGTTTGGGGAACTCCATATCGTACCATTGATATTGAATAGGATCCTAGGAGATCTATTAGATGAGTTGGGGGAATTTGGGAAATCAAAAGACCTGCGGGTGAGGATCAAAGACCAAATAGAAAAAACAGACGGAGTGGATCATCATTATTATATCCTATCATTAATTGAGGTTGCCAAATCATGCGCAAAGATTGGAGAATGGACAGAACAACAGCTATTATACGAAGGTGCACTAAAACAATTAGACAGCACCCATGTTGCTCAGTCCTCGGCGGCCACCTCAATTAAATCCAGCCTTGCATGCAGTATTATCCAGCAGGGACGATCGCAGGAGGCCCTAGAGTTGTTGCTTAAAGCTGTGGAAACGCATACGCAGAAACTAGGTCACCAACATCCAGAGACCCTATTGTGTATCAATAATCTCGCATGTACATATGCGAGCAAGGGTCACTGGAAGGATGCTCAGAAATTATTTGAGCAGATCGTGAAGACCCAAAAAAGGATACTCTGCCAAGAGCACCCTGCTACCTTGACCAGCATGGCGAACCTTGCATCAATCTTTATGTATCTGGGGAGATGGAAGAATGCTGAGCGACTATTGGTGCAGGTCGTTGAGATAAGAAAGAATGTGCTTGGACAAGAGCATCCAGATACATTGACTAGTATTAACAACCTTGCATCAACATACCACAGCCAGGGGCGGTGGAAGGAGGCCGAGGAACTGTTTATACAGGTCATGAAGGCGTGGACGAAATTATTCAGCCAAGAGCATCCCTCCACGTTGACCAGCATGAACAACCTCGCATTGGTATATCGGACCAGCGGGCGATTGGAGGTGGCCGAGGCGCTGTTCGTGCAGATCATCGAAACGCGAAATACGGTACTCAGCCATGACCATCCAGCTACCTTGAATAGTATGGGTAACCTTGCATTAACATACTTGAGTCAGGGACGATGGAGGGAGGCTGAAGAATTACAGCAACAAGTCATAGAGATGAGAAAGAGGGTACTCGGCCAAGATCATATAGATACGTTAATTAGCAAGAACAACCTTGCATCGATATACGTTAACCAGGCGCGGTGGAAAGATGCGGAGGAGTTACAGGTGCAGGTCTTGGAGATGTTTAAGATAGTCCTCGGCGAGCTGCATCCAAATACATTGTCCACCATGAGCAATATCGCATCAACATACATTGGCCTGGGTCGATTGAAGGAGGCTGAGGAGTTATTGTGGCAAGCAATGGGGACGTTCAAGACCGTACTCGGCCAAGAGCACCCCTCTACCTTGGCAAGTATGGGGTCCCTCGCATCGACATACAAGAACCAGGGACGATGGAGGGAGGCTGAAGAGTTACAGCAACATGTCATAGAGATAAGAAAGAGGGTACTTGGCCAAGATCATATAGATACGTTAACCAGCAAGAACAACCTTGCATCGATATACGTTAGCCAGGCGCGGTGGAAAGACGCGGAGGAGTTACAGAGGCAAGTCTTGGAGGCGAGAGAGAAGGTTCTCGGTCAACAGCATCCAGATACATTGTCCAGCATGAGCGATCTTGCATCAACATACATTGACCAGGGGCGATTGAAGGAGGCTGAGAAGTTACTGCAGCAAGCAACGGGGACGTTCCAGACCGTACTCGGCCAAGAGCACCCCTCTACTATGGCTAGTATGGGAGCCCTCGCATTGACATACAAGTACCAGGGTCGCTGGAAAGAGGCGGAAGAAATACAGGTGGAGGTTGTGGAGGTTGAAAGGACAGTACTCGGCCAAGAGCATATAGATACGTTAACTAGCATGAACAACCTTGCATCGATATACATGAGCCAGGCGCGGTGGAAGGACGCAGAGGAGTTACAGGGGCAGGTTTTGGAGACCAGAAAGAGATTACTCGGCCAAGAGCATCCGGATACCTTAGATAGTAAGGGTAACCTCGCATCGACATACAGGAACCAAGGGCGATGGAAGGAGGCCGAGGTGCTGGAGGTGCAGCTGGTGGATATGAGTAAGAGCTCACTTGGTGAAGAGCATCCAGATACCTTGATAAGCATGGGTAACCTCGCATCAACATATAGAGACCAAGGGCGATGGAAGGAGGCCGAAATGCTGGAGGCACAGATCACGGAGACATTCACGAGAGTACTCGGCCGAGAGCACCCGGATACTTTGACTAGCCTGAATAACCTCGCATTGACATACAAGAAGCAGGGGCAGTGGAATGAGGCTGAGAAGCTTGGGTTGCAGGTCGTGGAGATGAGAGAGAGGGTACTTGGTCAAGAGCATCCTGATACCTTGGCTAGCATGGGTAACCTCGCGTCGCTATACAGCGACCAAGAGCGCTGGAAAGAGTCCGAAGCAATGCGGCTGCGAGTCCTAGAAACAAGCAAGAGGATACTCGGCTTGAAGCATCCAGATACCTTGACCAACATGAACAACCTCGCATCGACATACAGTAGCTGTGGCAGATGGAAGGAGGCCGAGGAGCTAGCGTTGCAGGTGATTGATTTGAGAAAGTGCGTACTCAGCCAAGAGGATCCCGCTACCTTATGTAGCATGGGTAACCTCGCATCGATATACATGCAACAGGGGCGATGGAACGATGCCGAGGTGCTAGAGGTGCAGGTCGTAAAGGCGATGAAGAGAGTACTCGGCCAAGCCCATCCAGATACGTTGATAAACATGGGTAATCTCGCATCGGTATTTGCTAACCAGCGGCGATGGAAAATGGCGGAGGAACTACTGATTCAAGTGGTTAACACGATGCGGGTGACTTTTGGCGAGGATCATCCCTCAACAGTAGTTTTCAAGGCAAACCTGAATACATGTCATGCGAAACGCGGGGCATTGGGGCAACCGTCAGATGGCGATCTCAATGATAGTAATTAATTTGAACCATCTGAAGGAGAATATTCGTTCAACTTAGAGGTAGGCAGATTCTGGTTGTTGTTTGATACGTGCTATGATATGGCAACGTTAGTAACTGTAGAGAGCGCAGGTCCCTGACAAGAAACTGCAATTCACTAGAGAATGTTCTGGGTGTAGAGAGCGTTGTGTGGGGAGTTTGGCCGCATAGGTGGGCAGAAGAAGAACCTGTTCAGAGGCAGGAGTGGAAAGATACAGAGAGTCGAGAGGTTAATGTTATGGAGGGTATACATTTGGGTTACAGCTTTCGAGTTTTCTGATATTTCACTTGAGAAGTAGGCGTGATAGTCAAGCGATGGGATTCAATAATTAAACGTGGCCAGGGTGGACTAGTGCAGACTCGAAGCGTCCTGGTTTACTACAACGCGGTCCAAAGATTTTTTGTTCGAGTGAGTTCGTTGAATTTGTTGCTCCGCGGAGCAACTACAAAGTCCACGGAGTCCCACCTTCCGTGTACAAATCAGTCAGATCAGCGCTCCGTGAACTAACTTGGAAATAATACAATTTACTAACACAACTAATAACAAAAACTATAACTGGAACTCTCAACGTGATGTGCAACTACGACCACACTGAAGAGGGCTACTGAGCGACGGACAATTTGGGAGCAGGAAGGAACGGTCAGCCATTCATGCGGCGGCCATCAAGGTCGACAGTGCTCATGCAGCCTCTACAAACTGCCAAATAACAAGCTTGCTTGTCATGGACAATAAGGGTGTCTTCCCGAGCTTGCCAAAAAGGAGGTTGGTCAACACAATGAATGTCAAGGAGATGGATGAAGACATTATTCAGTGGACAGAAAGGGTTGTCTCAGAAAGAATGGTGCAGATGATAATCGAGGGCAGGACCATGGAGTGATACCAAGTTCAAGCAGGGGTTCAGCTCCGCTCTTTGCCCTCTACACTGCAGGACTAATACACTGGGTCAAGCTTACGTCTGAGTTGAAGAGCTGTGAGTAGTGGACAACCTCGACAGGGTGGCAACAGGAGGCGATGGCAATCAGATAGGCATGGTACTTCGGAGACGCAGAGCAAAGAGCATCGACTAGGCATATAGACGAGTGCTACAGTTCGATACTGCATCAATGGAGGTGGCACTGCTTACATGCAGATGAGTCCTCAGGATACACATCCAGCCAAAGCTGATTGCAAAACTCACAGTTGGAAACAGGATCATACAGGTCAACAAACAGGCAATGTGCTGGCCAGGTGGCTGGATAGATCCACACCTGACATTCCAGGAGCACCACAACCAATGAACAAAGAAAGGCAAGGCAGCAGAAGCAAGACTCTAACAGTGTTGTCAACCGTCCCGTCCGACGGCCGTCCCCGGTAGTCCGTCCGAGATTCCTCCAGGACGGACGGGACGGCGCCAAGGCCGTCCGTCCCGTCCTTACTCAAGACGGACGGAATGTAGGCCGTCATCCACGGTCATCGGGCGGTTACTTTTTATCTTTAGGCGAGACCCAATCGAGCCCATTAATGTTATACAGGCTTCGGAATGTATGAAATCCTGGGTGCAGAGGGCGTAATCTTTGAAGAAACAGGAGTCAGAAATGGTATGGACGGAACAGATGCTCACAGATCTTGCATCACGGTCAGAATAGTAATTGAAATGATTTTCGTATAATTTTTGTTATTTGCGCTAAGACTTCTCCGTCGGCGGCCGGCCTCAAAAAGCCGGCGCCGTTCCGTCTCCGCTCAGGACGGACGGTAAGCAGCCGTCCCGTCCTGTTCTCCGTGATGTCGGACGGACGGGACGGTTGACAACACTGGACTCTAAACCTTTACTGAGAGATATTATGTAGTACCAGTGACAATATGGGCCATGCAAGTACCTGGTGTATAAGCAGTTGCACAATATGGAAGTGAAAGCTGGTGGGATCCAAAAGAAACTGGCAGATATGTTGACCTCCAATTTCTGCTCAATTGACAAGCCAAGTCCACCTTGGACATGCTGCCCAAAAACCCTTCAGGTACACAAAGGAGTTGGTCAGGGTTCACACCAGTGCCAGTAATCGTAGACATCAAGCAACACCAATTGGGAGTGAGACTCCCAAATGTATACAGTAGCTATCTGAAGAAGGACATGAAAGAACTTTCATCTGATGTGTGAATATGCTACGTGGTCAACAATGACTGCGAGCATGATAGGACAACTGAAGCTATAAGTACTGTTTGCAATGTTTCTAGATTACCCAGCTACAGCCATGGTTGGAACTGGAACTGTTGCCCCTGTTTGGTGGCGGAAATGCCAAGAAACCAAATTGCCCATTGACATGCAGTTCAAAGCATGAAATGAACCTAAGGCTGCAGTTTTTTGGCCAGGCGTTGCATACAGCAGTGCTTCATTGTCACAAACTCAGAACGTTGCCTCCAGTTAAGTATTTTGGTTTTGATCATATCACAATATGATATATTCATATATCTTGGAGTTTTGGATGTTCGTTTGGCTCCCAATCTCCAAATTGCGATGTGATCAATATTTGTTGAGTTACTACGCAAAACACACAATTTTCAGCATTCTGTAATGGCACGGCTGCACATGACATGTCCAGGGTTGGGTAACCCCCATTTAATATAGTCGGCTCGCCACGCACCTCAGATCGGCAATCATAGTCTTCCCTTCACATCTACACATATAATCACTAAGATCCTGGTTTCGAAACCGTATCATCCTATTACCATCTTGCGCGGTACATGGCCATTTGTGCCAGTATTCGCCTTTACACTATAATGGCTATTCCAGTAGATGGATATGATTCACTCACAGGATTTCATGATTCCGCTTATACTCCTGTTCCGATGCGTAGTTCGCAAGTCAACAATCGAGAGGTAGAAACATGCCTGCAAGAGATATTGTATACAATCCATCTCCATATCTTTACCAACTGCCGGGAAGGTGCAGTACCAAGACTGCATTACCATTGAACGCATCAATTGGTGGGGGACGCCTGGCGCAACTAAGAGACCATGCAACTGACGTTTTGCCAAGGAAGCCCGGCGATATTCAGTGAGAATACAACTGAAATATGAAACTCACTTTTGGGGGAAAATCAAGTGATGATGGAGGCGGACTTCAGGCGGAGACACATTGCATGGCCGAAGTGTGCCCTACCGCAATCTCTATGACACAGTGTTCAGAGACACCAGGAAGATGATTGTGAACATAGTCTATTCCGATGACTGAATTCTACTCAATTCGGATGACCGAGTCAGATGCGCCCCATTTTCTATTGGCACAGACAAACTGACAACCAATGGAAGCTTACATTGGCAGATTATCATACAACAATGGAAGAACTGTTTCAGAAGACCATTGATTGGTTGAATTCCAGTTCCTGCCGAGAAGCATTACCCACCCCCGGTGGACCAGAATCATTGGACATGCGAAGTTCTCATATGATCAAGACTGAGTCTCCATACTACAGTCAATCAAGACTTATACTGGCAGATGCAACAAATACCATTGAACATACCCCTTGCTGGGCGAGTATGAGGCCGTACAACTGAATATGATCAACTTGCCTTTGCCGGATCCAGAAATGGGAGTATATGTTCCTCTTGTCATCCCAAGATGGGGATTGACACCTGTCGCCAGATCCTGGAGTTGCAAATGGCGTGTATCTTATTATTGATTCCTGGATGGGAATAACGACTATCACTTGATCCCATGATGGAGGTGCACCCTGGTGATATATCCTTGGACAGGAATAATCACTTCCGCTCTGTTCTCGAATGTGAGGAGCATCTTACTTGCCTTACCCAAGATAGGAATGATTTCTTTTGCATGCTTCCGGAATGGAAGGAGCGTCTTACTTGCCTCACCCGAGAAGGGAATGATGTCTTCCGCTCAATCCCGGAATGGGAGGAGCACCTTCCTTGAATTACCCTGGATGGGAAATATCTCTTCAGCTCAGGCCTGGAATGGAGTGAGCACATTGTTTGTAGTATCCTGGACTGGACTAATCACTTCGGCTCTCTGCTGGAATGGGAGGGGATTACTTGCCTTACGCTGGATGAGAAGTGAGATCTATCATCTTCAGTCGGACCGGGGAGTGGGAATGAACACCTCTGTGTCGAGTCTCTGGATGGGAACAAACACAAGTATAGCGGGAACCCAGAATGGGAGGGGGCGAGTTACTTATTGGGTGCCGGTTGACGATCGGAGGTCATTTTGATGCCAATGCAGACGCACAACTTTGTGCTAATAACGATCGACTGTAGTTTTAGTCATTCGAGCGCCTTACCAACTGAGTCGACTCCAGGCACCTTACCAACTGGGTCGACTCCAGGCACCGGACTCCCGGGATGGGAGTTTCCCACATGTGGATGCAGCCCAACTTCTCTGGGAAACGCAAATGCTCCACATTAGAGCGTCCGCATTCTCGACATTGCTAGTAATGAGGTTGGACTGGCAATTACTATACGGATTTGGCAATTGCACCTTGTTGCTGGGAGCAACTTCGGAAAGTACCTCGGCAGAGAGGCCCCTATACTGAAGTGCTACACAAGACATGCAGGTAGCAGCCGCAGTGGTTGTAGCAGAAGAGTGACACAGTGACGGTGCTTGAATGACAGCTACCATCATGCCGAGTCACGCACGGAGTGACTGGACGGCGGGGTTTGGCTCCATTGTGGGCGAACCGTGAATGATACGGCCTTCTGAATTTTCCCTTCACCGCATCCATTCTCTCCGAATAACCAATTGGGATAACACTGATGGGTCAGATATAACATTGTATGAGTCGTAAGGATCAACAGTTCAGACATTTTCCTTAAACAATTTCGAGCAGCAAAGCGCACTCAGTCCTTCCAGATTGACGGTCCTACAAACAATTACATACAAGTTGAAATCATAAGAAGCACAATACAGCGAGATACAACACACAGATCATTAGCCGGAGTGCCGGATCTTGTAATTTTAATCTTGTGGGGTAACATTTGATCATGGGTTGTAGATCTCAAGCCAGTGCGCTGGATCATTGATGCTAGATTGAAATTCTGAGTACTTGATGATGGATGTTGATTTCGAGCCGGAGTGCAGGATCTTGGATTTAGATCTCAAGCCAGAGCGCTGGATCAAGGATAGTGGATCGTGAGACGAAGTGCTGCATCATTGACCAAGAAATCTCCCGGTCGGCAATAAACTCATCTGATGAGTAACGACACCCGAAACATCGCAGAAGAGACTTTTTGAGAGTTATAATAACAACTGTTTAGCCACGGGATGTGAGTTGCACAAGAGCAATTGTGGTTCCCGGAGATGGTGAATCAGAGATAAATGAAAATCTGTCGACTGCCTTAGAGTGATATAGGAGGTTATGTCCAACCCTTCCTTTGAGATCTCTTACTTTTGATGACAATCTACCACAGTCCAATCGAGTGCATATATGCAGAAAAACAGATGTATGATGTACAAGCGGCCCTACTCCGAGAATGATTTCGACTACGATTCTGAGATACTGGACTGCATATCTGATGTCCGAAATTGCTATTCCAACTAAGATCCCGACTGAGACTCGGGGATCTTGAGTAACAAGACACCGAACCTCAGGGGTAACTGATGAACCTCTACCGAACAGTGCCGTCGGAAGAACACAGAGCGTCACATGGGGCAGCTGGCATTACCGGAACCGAAACACTCTGACTGCAAGTATTACAGTATCGGAAGTGCTGGGATGAAGCACCGGAGAGCACCGCAGCGTACAATCTCCACCAGAGATAACTGACAGCATTATTACACTCAGACTCGAGGTGTGCACCTGGAGAATATTCAACCCTCGCACCTACGGATGAAAAGATTAGGTGACCACAAGAAGACATGGGAAGCACATTTCGATAGAAACTACGATAAGTCCCCCTGGAGAACACTCGACAAGGGCAGATGGAACATACTCCATGGGCGCGGCTGGAGAACAGCCAACAAGTGCACCTAAAGCAGAATCGATAACACAACGATCAAGAGTCAATTAGTCCAATTTGCAAGCTGATGTCAATTGTACCTACAATTCCATCCACAAGCAAACGATTAATTGGACTGCAAGCCCACTTAAGATTATGACAAGTCAAGCACGCCTGATAATGCCAAAGAGCACGAATATCGCTCGCAAAACATTCCCAAACTAGATACCGAATAACTACGATATGACTAGCGAAATGATCAGCAAAAATATATGCCATTCGGGAGGGACGGCTCCCAGGGAGTGGAGGCGCTCCGTCAGAGCCGTCAGAGACACCCCGGTGGCGGATTACACCACTCCCTTCTCAATACCACTCGTCAAGTTGGATGTTGCCCTGCGATCGCTGTTTCATTGATTCTTCGTGTTTTGTTGGTCTCCTATTTAGAATGATCACTGTCGCGTTGTGGCCAACTGTGACAATACGTCATAATGGGTCAATTGTGTATGCGCTTGAATTGAGAAATGCAATGCAATCGGTGACACTGCGAAAATGTCTCCTCGCATTCCCTCAATCTACCCACAAAATGCGATTCTATCGTTACAAATTGTACACATCATTCCAAGTCACCAGATCTATGTGGCTGTGGACAACCCATTGTTCGTTCCATCCGCTGCCTAGCATACTACTCGTAGCTATACCTTGAATCACATCCTCGCATCCAACCATTTTTCCAATGCCAAAAATTTGCAAAACAGCGGCTGCTGGTGGATTTCTCAGTTGTATAAATTCAAGATGGATTCGAAGTTACCATAGTTTTCAGGTACTGTTGTGATAGCCAGGGCTAACCAGTACTCAACGAAAGCTCTATCCTCGCATTGGAGTGGGATTTTGAATAGTCGTTGCAGTTTCATCGGGAGACACTGATTCAGCATGCCATTACACCTCCTCAGGCAGTGCTTTACCCACACCCTGTTATAAGGTTGATCACCTCCACCCCAGCTCGGGCTTCCTGTGCAGCAACACATCTGAGATATGCGTTCACCGTCTACACCCTCAACTTGAATCTTAATACCATGGAAAGTACAGATCTCCATTGTGTGCAGTTGATCATTCAATACATACATTATGTTAAAACACTTATGCTTGATACACTCCCATATGCCACTGAATATTGCCACTCGGAGTGTTGAGTCTTGCATATTGTCGACTATTGCTCAGAAGTCATTGATCATAGCACCAGGATGATTTCCATCATGGCAGTTTTGGGGTCGCATGATTACGGGCTGTGCATATGACTGTGGGCTCAGGGCGGCATCCAGATTGGCACTGGATGTGAGAACTTTACAGGCAGCTATGCTGTTCTCCCGACCCTGAGTGAGAACTTGGAGATTTTGCTCTCTGACTTTGATGCAGTGGATGTGACGCTGAACTGTGATTACTTGTGGCAAGTAGTTGAGATTGTGATTGGAGGTGTTAAAAGCGTCCTTGAAGTTCGGTTTATGTGGTTGTTCATGTGTGTCAGTAGAATTCTCTTGCAAGGCTCCGTATCGACAAATATCTTCAACCCTATGAGACATTATGTGGATCTTTGGAAAGATGTAGTCACCATCAAGCTCCTTTGAAACATCTCGATGTTATGCTATATAATCCTGCCAGGAGTTCATTTCGCACCGTTTCTTGCACAGCGCCCATGTTTCAGCATAAGTTTCGCCATCTCCCTTTGCCTTCTTCACAAGTTCCGTTCTCAAAGCATTAGCTGTTGCCTTCAGCTTGTCAACGGCTTGCCCATAGAAGAAAACCTCCTCGAAGGTGCTACAACGACGCAAGGCGTCCTCCATGTAGCTCGATGTGTCCTCATTGTGGAATTTATATCGAGCATACATATTGTATTCAAACAATGCCCATGTGCACGCAAGTGCACGATTAATTTTGGAACTCAGAGCAAGACATCTCCCTCGTAGAGACCAGGTTACAACTCCAAGCAGGTACACACTCATATCCTTGATCTCCTTCAAATTCCATTGGGAAACTTCTTCATATGACCTATGTTTTTGTGTGATGTTGTGGTAAGCAGCCATTGATAACCAGAGAGCATTGTACCTGTCGAACAATTCCTGCGTTTTCATGAAGTGGATAATCCACCTCTTGTGGTGGTCAAGCAAGCAGATTTGCATTGCATGGAGGAGGTTGGGCTTAGGGAGGTCACTTACCATACAGGGAATATGTCGAAACAGGTTGAATGTTTGGTTAACACGGTGCGACTAGAGTTCAGCATTCGCTGCCTGGATGATGGTATCGCTGAGGGTTCCATATAGGTTGTGATCCCGCCTCGGGTGTTGCTTGTCAGGTGAGACACATTCTCCAAGTTTGTACATTGGACACCGGTACCAAAAACACACATGGCACTTGAGATGATGAATGTTGCTATACTTGCGGCAATGTCCAAGCCGTGATGGGAAATCTGGTTTACAACGCCTGAAGTTGCCATCAGGTCAAAGAACGATGTAATACCCGCTCTCGGCGCGAGGTTTGTGTGTAAACGAGAGAGTCTGGAGTACCTGCCTCCGTACTTCATTCAGCACTTCTTGGTTTGTTTGCCAATTCTCATCCAGCCCATTCTGAGGAATATTGCAGTTCTTGATTGCACTCAGCAGGAACGCTACCATCACGATGCTGTGTGCTGTGGGCATCAGGCGCATCATTAATGACAGATTGCCAATTGTCAGTTGCCATAGGCCACTCTGTTTTGTCGCCAGTCCGATTCGAGAGATGTGTTCTGTCGGACATGAAGATCATGGGAACCAGTATATTACCCACTGTGCGCACTGACTAAATGTCGATTAGCACATTATTATCGTGGAGTATCTCTCCATTCCAGTGTCACCCACCACCAGTGAGCAGTGTGCATTCTGAACGGAGGCATTTCTCTGGGGTATCATTGTAACCCAAACGCTGAGGAGCGTAAATGAGATGCCCAGTGTGGGCTGGCTGCCCTATCTGACATCTGATGCTTTTGATGAAGTCTCGACTCCAGAATTGAACAGGGCGTTGGTGATTATCATTCCCTCTCATATCCTTGAGAGTGTGTAGGTCACATTCCCCAAGAGCCTGATCATTTGGCATGCTAGCCACTAGCGTGTTGACGACATCACCATTTTAGAAGCTTGGGATACCCAGAATTGTGTTTTCTTCCTACAGCACGATGACATAGTACATTTTAATGCCTTTCTTCTTGATCCCAAAGTGGATATATTTGTACTCTTCATGTGTTGCAAACGGGTAGTACATCAGCAAAATGAATTTTAGTCACGCGAAGCCTGCAGGCGTGTTTGAGAGGATATGTAGTGTAAACTTAGATGCGTCAATTTCAGGAGAGTATCAAACCCTAAGAGGGCATTCTTGCCGGCCTTCAGAGTGACTGGGAGCGCCTGCGACAAGCCTGTGATCACCTGCAACAAACCTGGGAGCACGTGGGAGTGCCGGCCACAAACCTGGGAGTGCCGGGGACATGACTAGAAGCACCTCGAATCTCAGTCAACCAGTTTGGGAACAACAACCTCTTATTTTGGAATACTGCTGTTTTGCCTGGAAATCATAGCTACTGTATTCAGTTTGTATTGTCATCTATGTATCTATGTATCTATATAGCGACCCATCTACACATGACATATTGAGACTGGCCACAGGCAGTGCTTGAGAGCAATTCGTGGTGCGCCTGACACAGATAACCAAGTGAAATCAGAGTTACACTTGGAGGCGGTTATTGCGTGGACTGAGATATGCACTTGGAGGCCGTGATCGACAGAGATCGGAGATGCGCCGGCAGGCTATTACACAGTGAACTCAGAGATGCACATGGAAGCTGTAATCGAAGGTGTTTGGAGATGCACTTGGAGGATGTGATCAAGCGTGTTTGGAGATGGATTTGAAGCCCAACATCTTGTGACTCACAGATTCACTTGGCAGCTGTGATCGAGCGAGTTTGGAGATGCACTTGGATACTGAGCTCGTGAAACTCAGAGATGCACTTGGAGGCCGTGATTGAGCAAGTTTGGAGATGCACTTGGAAGCCGTGATTGTGCGAGTTTGGAGATGCACTTGGCGGCTAAGATCGTGTGACTCAAAGATGCCATCAGCAAAAAAAAATTGCGTCCGGGCGGAATGTCTCCGTCAGAGTGGACGCGCTCCATCTGAGGCGTCAGAGACACCCCAGTGGCAGTATACTCCACGCGCAGCCGTAATACAACGCGTCTTGTTGCATATCGCCCTCCGATCGCGGTTTCACCGTCTCTTCCCGCTCTGTCGGTCTCCAATTTTGAACGAACACTCTGGCGGTGAAGGCCAACTGTGACTATACGTCAGACTGGGTTCATTGGGCACACGTTTGGATCGGGATTGCAATGCGATGGGTGACACTGCGAACACCACTCCACGCGTTCCTTCTACCTGCGCGCAAAATGCAATCCTCTCTTTACAAATTATGCACATCATTCCAAGTCGCCAGATCTATGTGGCTATTGACAATCCATCGCTCGTTCCGTCGGTCTCCTGTCTTACTACTAGTAGCTATCTCTGCAATTACGTGAGCGCAGCCGACGATGTTTCCCACACTGAAAACTTGCAAAGCAACGGCTGCCGGTGCATTTCTCACATGAACAAATTTCGAGACGGGATCCAAGTTACCCGAGTTTTCAGGTATTGTGGTGAGCGCCAGGGCTAACCAATACTCAACGAAAGCTCCATCCTCGTTTTGGAGCTTGATCTTGAATAGTCATTGCAGTTGCCACGGCAGACGCTCATTCAGCGTGCCTTCACACCTCCCTGGGCGTTGATTTGCCCACACCCAGTCGTTCCGTCGATCCCCTCCGCGCCAGCTCTGGCGTCCTGTGCATCGACACATCTGAGATATGCGTTCACCTTCTAAACCCTCAACTTGAACCTTAATACCGTGGTAAATACAGAGCTCCATTGCGTGCAGTTGTTCATCCGATATATACATCTTGTTACGACAATTATGCTTGATAAACTCCCGCGTGCCGCTCTATATTGCCATGCGGTGCCTTATGTCTTGTGTATTGTCGAGTAATGCTCTGAAGTCTTTGATCATAGCGTCAGGATTCTTTCCATCATGGCGGTTTTGGGGCCCCATGAATTCGGGCTTCGCATATGACTGGGAGCTCAGGGGGGCAGCCAGATCAGCACCGGAAGGGAAGACTTTGCAGGCGGCAGCACTGTTCTCCCAACGCTCAGCGAGGGCTTGGAGATTTGACTGGGAGCTCAGGGGGGCAGCCAGATCAGCACCGGAAGGGAAGAAATTGCAGGCAGCAGCGCAGTTCTCCTAACGCTGAGTGAGGGCTTGGAGATTGAGCTCTCTGATTTCGAAGCAGAGAATGCGACGCTGAAAGGTGATCACTTGTGGCAGGTAGTTGAGATTCTAATTGGAGGCGTTCCAACCGTCCTTGAGGTTCGTTTTATGTGCTTGCTCATGTCTTTCGGCAAAATACTGTTGCAAGGCTCTGTATCGACGAATCTGTTCAGCCCAATGAGACATCAAGTGGATCTTCGGAAAGTTGAAGTCGGCATCTAACTCCTTGGAAATATCTATTGCGTGGCTGATATAAACCCGCCAGGCGTTCATTTCGCACAGCTTCTTGGACGGCGTCCAAGTTTCAGCATTTGTTTCCTCGTCTACCTTTCGCTTCTTCACGAGTTCCATTCTCAGGGCATTGGCTTTGGCCTTCTCCTTTTTACCAGCTCGCCCAAGTAAGAAAACATCTTTGAAGGTGTGAAAACGATGCAAGGAGTCCTCCATGTAGCTCAATGTTGCGTCGTCGTGAGATTTATATCGAGCATACATATAGAATTCTAACAATGCCCGGGTGCACTCAATTGCACGATTGAATATGGGACGCTGAGCGTGCTTTCCGCCTCGTACAGACTGCGTTACAACTCCAAGCAGGTACCGACTCATTTCCTTCATCTCCTTCCCATTCCTTTGAGAAACCTCCTCATATGACGTATTTTTTGGTGTGAGGTCATGGTAAGCAGCCACGGATAACGAGATTTCATTGTACTTGTCAAGCCGTTCGCGCGTCTTCATGAAGTGGAAAATCCACTTCTGGAGGTGGTCAAGCATGCCGATGTTCATTGTATGTAGGAGGTCGGGCTGAGGGAGGTCGCACACAATGCAGGGAATGTGTCGAAACACGTTGAATCCTCGGTGAACACGGCGCGACGAGAGTTCGGCATCGGCTGCCTTGGTGTTGGCATTGCTGAGCATTCTATAAAGTTTGTGATCCCCCAGAGGGTGTTGGTTGTCAGGATTCACATAATCTCCAAGTTCGTTCTTTGGACACTCGCACCAAAAACTGGCATGTCGCTCGAGATGATGTAGGTCGCTATACTCTCGGTAAACTGTAAGCCATGCTGATAAAACTGGTTTGCAACGCCTGAAGTTGCGATCTGCACAGAGAACGTTGTAATCCCCGGTCTCAGCGCTGGGATGTTGAATACAGGTGAGTGGCTGGAGTACCCGCCGGAGTACATCGTTCAGCACCTCTCGGTTTGTTTGCCGCTGCGCATCCAGCCGCGTCTGAGGAATATTGCGGTTCTTGATCGGAATCGGTAGGAGAGCGACCATTACGACGCAGTGCGTTGAGGGAGTCTGGCGGATCTTCGACGATAGATTGGCAATTGTCATATATACAGGCCACTCTTTCCTGTCGCCTGCAAAATTCGAGAGATGTGTTTCGTCGGACACGAAGATCAAGGGAACCAGTGTATCCCTCACTCTGAGCGTGGACTAAACGTCGATTAGCACGTTATTATCCTCGATTATCTCTCCTTACTGTGTCTCCCACCACCAGTCCGCAGTGTGCATTTCCCGTATAGAGGCGTTTCGGGGGCGTATCGCCGTTATGGCAACGCTGAGGGGCGAAAATGAGATGCTCGGCGTAGGCTGGGTGCCGCATCAACCATCTGATGCTTTTGATGATGTCTCGACTCCAGTATTTGATAGGGCGTTGGTGATTGTCATTCCATCTCATATCCTCGAGAGTATGTAGTTCCCACTCCCCGAGAGTCTGATCATCTGGCATGCTAGCCACGAGCTTCTGCACACCATCCCTGTTTTTGAAGCTTGGGAAACGCAGAGTGGTGTTTTCTTCCTTCAGCACGTTGTCATAGTATGTCTTCATACCTTTCTTCTTGATCCCACACTGGATAGATTTGTACTCTTCACACGTTGCAAACAGGTAGTAGCGATGGATCTGTAGGTTCTTCTCAAGGTAACCCTGAGCGTCGCTTTCTCATAGCTCAGCAATGCAATCGATCAGCGGAGCGCCGGGGCCGGGGTATATTTCTGTCCGCGGCAGAGGTGACGGTGGTTGAGACTCTGTGTCTGCGCTGTTTTGAACGTATTCAAGGTAGGGAAACGCGTCCAAGTCTTCGACTGAATGTTTGTTACCATTGAATTCACGACGCTGAGCGGGTCCAACGCGTCGGGGCGCGCTGTGAATAGTCAGATTCTTCTGGCGTGCAACTTGAAGGTGTTCAGGATGGTGTAATTTGATATGATTAAGTGGACAGCTGTCTGAGGTGAACTTCTTTCGGCATGAAAATTTGGGGCAACAGAATGGGGTCGTCTCTGGCATTGTCGACGACACGCGAGGAGTGGAGTATACACTGGAGAAAGGGACGAGAGTTGGTGCTGGGCCTGAGCAGCCTCGTGTGTAAGCTCACGATACTTTCAGCTAACTTATTGATCCTCAACACTATCACAAGGAGGTTCCTTACACGCCAGGAGTTGCCAAAACGCTGCATGAGTGATGTCTTATAATACTATGAATAAACTAAAACCAATAAAAATAAAACCAGTACAAAACCCATAAATGAAATAAACCTTGAGCGATCCAAAGTCCTTGCGATGCGTGTAATAATAAATGCCTGGGATAAATAGAATTGAACAAGGGAAACGAACAAGAAAGACAAGAACCCGACCATAACCTGAACACAACAACCATCGCCTCCTCTGCACCACGAGGACTGGTTCACTCCTCGCCTACCGAGCCATCCAGGCGGGGCTCAGGGAGAGGGACATTGGGGACAGCGACATTGGGGAGACTGTCGCCACCTGCCGATTCAATCTGCAGCTGCTGATCCACATACACATCCACATCCACATCCGAGGTGTTTCGGGCTGCCTCAGCTTCTCGTAAAGTTGGCACCACCGGGCGAGGTTTTCGCGGAGTCACAAGCCCCAAATGCTCCAGCCCACTAAGCGGATGAGTCTCTGGAGTTGGTGGTAATGGGTGAGGCTCCGGAGGTTGTGGCCGTGGGGTATGCTCGCGCATCTCCTCTCCTTGCTCAGGTAGCACGATTGGCTTATCGTCTACCATGGTATCAACATCGTCAGCCGATATATTTACCATCTCTCCCTGCCCAAGCATCCAAGGTTCTTTGCCATCATCCTCATCCTGATCCTCCTCCTCATCCTCATCCTCCTCCTCCACCACCTCCTCATCTTCCTTCTCTTCATCTTTCTCCTCATCATCGGCACCGTCCCTTTCCATATCCACATCGCCGTCTAAATGAACGCCATCCGGTGCGTCCACATCATCCTCCATGCGCATATCCACATCAGGGTCAAGTTCTGAGTCATAGTCGCCGTCCGACCCGGTAGTGTCGGTATCATCTGCTGAGGAAATTGACATGGCGGGCAATGTTTCAGGCTCTAAATATACAGGCTCTAGTTAGCCTTCCGTGTCCGAGTCCGCCTCATACATTTCGTTCTGCAACTGCACAGCAACGGCACAAGAGATATCATCTCCTCCTGGGGTTTGTTTAACAATACCTTTCCCTTTGCAGTTTCCCTTCCCCTTCCCCTTCCCTTCCTTGGTTGCCTTCCGCTTCTGTGTCCCCTTCCCATCCTTGGTACCCTTGACTTTCCTGGTCCCTTTCTCACCGCCCTGCGTGTCCTCCTCACCCTCGCAGTCGTCATTGTCATTGCCATCGCTAGGTTGGCTCCTTCCACCGCTCGGTGCTCAGGGATCCGCCCAGTTGTCATCATCATCATCCTCGTCGATTATCTCATCCCAATTCAGTGGTCTAACGGCCAGGAAGTCGCCTGGCTTGTACTACGGCAGCTTGGTGGCTCAATCTTTGCCCTGGGATGATCGCTACCGTACCAGAAAAAACGCTCGCCGGTGCGTTTAACCTTCCCCGAGCTGGTTGTCTGCGGATTGGAGCGATCGACTTGATCTCCGAAGGAACAGGGGTTGTCCCACCTCCAATTGTTCATTTGATCGCGGGATTTGTCATACATTTGACCCATATATGAGCGGAAGGCTGCCCACCACTCAGGAAAAGGTGAACTCCTGCTCCTGCGGTGCGGCCACATCAGCTGGAATTGTGAAAAGTGGCGAGTCGTGACTGGATCAAGAAAGATTATATCATAAAAGAAGTCCCAGGCCCTCTCATTCTTGACTCCGCAAACATTGTATATCCGTATGAGTCAACGGATGTGTTCCGAGAAGGATCACTTGACACGGTCCCGATCCAACGACAGGCGTCGATTTATAACCGATGTCAGCATTTTTGCTCTGGCAGTTGCCTTCCCCTTTCCTTTGCGGCTGCCCTTTGTTGCCATCGCTGTGAGTTGAAAATGAATCTACATCTGAGGCATTAGCATGTAGCGGAAGCAATCCCAGAGGGAACGTACAAAGTTGTGTAGGTTATCGGGTGTGTTTTGGAACGAGAGGCGTTGTTTTGTGCAATTCACGTGTGTCGAGAGAGTTGAGGATGCAGGCGGTGTGTTGAATATGGGAGGAACAGAGAATGGAGGTGAAGGCGGGAAGAAGGGATATATATACTCGAGTTCCTGCGATTTGATTCATATGCTGCGTTTCGTTGGTTAATGAACACAAAACGGCCCAGCCCTCATCTTGCACAACCTCCAGGCACTTCCTGAATGTGGAGCCTCGAGACGACATTTAGTATTCGCGGTGAAGACAGTTTGCGACGCCGGGCGTTGCAAAGGCATCTCATACTACTTTTCCCCCTCAGACCTCGTGCATCTCGGAGTAAACTGAGTAGTTCTCAAGTTGTGCTAACTGTGCAACCATCCAACATGGCGACCAACGCCTAGCGGTGGAAAAAGCACACGCAACTGATGTCATAGGATAGAGAATACGTCATTGTTCCAATTGCGATGCTTTTAGCTCTGCCAAAGGGGGATTTCCACCGGGAAGCTGAAGATATACACAATCGATGGTTCGAAGTACTGTGCCAAGAACGAGTGCAATACGATGATCATCGCGCCATGACGGCTTAAACACCCTTCAAGCGGTGACAATAGACCTTCAGCCGTTGCTGTAACAGTGAATAGCAATGCTGAGTTTAATCTGAGATTAATCTGATGGCACTTAACCCCATAATTCAAAGCTTTTGAACGGATCTCGTCACCGACTATTGTCGCGGTTTAGAGTCGAGCACGGTCGACACTGCGCCTCACTTTCTCGTCGTAACCCTTCCTGGTCGCTCAAATAGGAGTCTACCTCGCCTGCCGTTGCATATGCATGCAAAGGCAATGATTCCTACATTCTCAACGTGGAACATCAATATCGGACTATGCCTTCCCAAAGCCCTCACCTTGACACAACTCCGGTTGTACGAAATGTTCGAAGTCTTGCTAATTGTCAGAATCAACAACAGCGTGGGCCTTCGGGGAATTCTCAACTTCCGCCTACTAAGAGACCTGTTTCCGTACCGGCTGGCGAGAGGGATTCCACTCAAGCAGGGAGTTGAATAGCCTCTACAATCCAAGGTCAGAACTGCATCCCTTCATCTTCGCTGAACTATTCTCGCGTTGCAGATATCTCTCAACGCGTGACTTCCACCACGTCCGCTACACAGCGACGGTGAATAAATACTCCAACTGCAACGCCGGTTACAAGCAGTCGTAGCACACCAGCACCCGGAGGAACCGCAACCCGTCGTGTTGTATCCAGCCCCGCATTCGGCACTGCTATCACTCCCACTCCTCTTAGCAGTCTTGAAAACCTGCCTACCCTCATCCTTGATCCAGAAGCCCGCGCAATCATTACAAATCGACTCCGAACGCAATGTACCGAAAACAATCAGAGACAGAGGCAGTGGCAATTGCAACCGCAGGCGGGGTCTACACCTCGATCAATGGTCTCCGTCAGCCGCAGCATCCATCGATTTGGTCACTCAGACATAATGCGTCTTGTGTTTGCAACAGGCAGACTCTTGGAGCTCTACATGTGGAACAGACGGCCGTTTATGAGTGCAAGCGACTTGAAGACCGTAAGTTATGCAACGCGACGCGTTTCGAAAGCATTAGCTGAAGCCCCAAACCGGCAGATAATAGAGACGTACTGGAACACCGCTATGCAGCAAACAACGTTTGGTCCATAGCATTTGAGGGGCGCACAAAGCAGAACTTCAAAGACGTATGCTGAAGCAACGGCTCACGTTGGTTATTGCCCGGTCATTGGTACCAGGTTAGCTCACCAGTCGATAAGGTTAAATCCCATTTTAGTCATTCCGCAAGGGACAACATATCAGAGCTTTACGATCTCTACCGCTTTGAATCAGCCGCCGAGCGTTTGGAATTCATTGATTCGCTTCTGGCAGACAATAAGTTTCTTTTTCCTGTAGCAGAGCGTGTGGAAGGTGGTGTCCGCGGCCCAAATCCAACGCAGAGAGAGTCGAAAGCTGCGAACGAATGGCCAGCGTCCACTGTACCTCCTGTCAGAAGCAATCCCGAGATTCATCTACATCAAATTTTATCATCGGGCGAATAACCGCAGTAACTATGCTGATGGATTTTATAATTCCATGATTAACAACAAGGACGGTCATATACCCTCGCCACTGATCATGTTTACCTGCACTGCGTTGCGCCATGCTCTCCTGGAGAGGCAAAAGAACCAAGGTGTTCATCCGAAAGCTTCCAAGTCAAAGCTGAAAGCGGACAGACCTGATCGCTCGAACTACTTCAATCATAAGAATGACGGTGGTAAGATCGCATCCTGCTGCAACGGGTCCCAAGTTGTTAACCTTGCCTGGCGTTGCAGACACGTATACAGTCTTGATGAGTACCTGGAACACACTACCGGAGAGCTACCAACAGATAGTGTATAACAACACTCTTGCTACAGTCAAGCGTGAGATCCAGCAGGCGGAGAACCCAACGCCTGCCGTGGTCATCAGCATGGAAGCAGCGAGTGTTGACAATGCTATTCTTCTTGACTATTTGACCTCCGAAGTGGCGCTTGAGGAGCCTCAGATCCGAAGCACTGACCCCAACATCCCGATAGACAACAATTGCACGGATGACGAACTTCATTTCGGGATGCCAGGGGGCAGCGGGGATTACAAAGATGAGGGTGATGAAAGCGATGAGAACGATGCCATCCGCACCGCCGGCCGGTGATGACGGCCCGCGACTGAACTCGAGACAATTGACTTGGGAACCAGTGATGTCGACGGGTATGAGGGCGAGGATTGTGACGATGCGGATGCGGATGCCGATGAGGAGGAAGAAGCATCGCAAGCCGATGATGGATCAACCCAGAATGTGGAGGACTGAGGGCATAGTAGGTGATGTCGACTGGTATGAGTGCGACGATGCGGATGCGGATGTGAAGGAATACGCATCGCAAGCCGATGATGGATCAACGCAGAATGTGGAGGACTGAGGCCATAGTTCTAGAGAGTGTGAAGATTGGACAGTATATTTCAGACATAAAATACGATAATGGCGAAGCAAATGCAACGGCATGCGATGTATCCGAAGCGAAATCTGTATTGCAATAAGTGACAAAATCTCAAAGCTAAACATGAATGAGAGTGCGGCATGTGGCTATCGGCCGAAGATAGGCATTGACATTGTCAGGTGTTGTGTAAACGGCTACTGCATAACTGCAACCCCTGCAAAGAGTGTAACATACGTGTTGTTCTGATGGTGCGTATACGTCACCACATTCCGGACGCAAAGTAAAGGAAGCCTGACGCCGGAGCGACGAGAGTAATATACAACGCGACGCGTCGCGAGAATAGGAGGTATCGTCTAATAGCCGCCGCAAGGGAGGTATGCAACGCGACCCGCCGCTTGGGCGACGCGTCGCGTCTGATTCTCCGTCAGAGGGTACAAGGTGGTGTCAGAGCCATCAGAGCCGTCCGGAACACCCTGGTGTTTCAGATTGAAACTGGAGTTGTTGCTGATGGCACTTAGAGGCTGTAATAGAACGAGGTTGGAGATGCACTTGGAGCCCATGATCGAGTGGGTGTCGAGATGCATTTGGAGGCCGTGAGTGTGCAACTCACAGATGCACTTGGAGGCCGTGATTCAGTGAGTTTGGAGATGCACTTGGAGGGCGCAATCTTGTAACTCAGAGATGCACTTGGTGGCCGTGATTGAGCGGGTGTGGAGATGCCATTGGAGGCCATGATCAACATAGATTGGAGTATTTGGAGGCGGTCGATAGGAGGAGCGCCTGGTAATGAGAGTCTATCCATCAGTTAGTTAACTCGGAACTGTGTGACTGTGACGAGGTGACAGTACCTCTGAGCTCTCATGGAGAGCTCGCTGGTGGCGATCGATATTGTAGGGAGGCACGCTGGATGCTGAAGCTGCATTCAGGGGTCAACTCGTGATAGTGAGAATGAAGTGAGGGCAGACACTGTTTCGTGTATTCAGGACTCGCTGTATGCTGTACTCGCAGTATGCTGTACTTGGTGTATGCTGTACTCAGTGTATGCCGTGCTGAGTGTTGATTCATGACCATGGTATTCAGAGATAGACAGGGATGACCTAAATTTGTGTACTGCGATGATGGTAGAGAAAGAGACATGGGGAATGATGATGGGAACGAATATGGAGGATATGAGCAGACTGGCAAAGTCAGGTGTATGACCTGCCTGTCCGGGTTTAGACGACATCATATCAGGGTTTTTACCCTCCTGATCGGTAGTACCACCTGACATATCAGGAAAGGTCAATCGACTCGCACACGCAATCCTTTTAAGTCCCAGTTTCTCATGAGGATATCCCCTATCTCCACTCATATCTCTCATTCTGTACCGTCACCTACGAACAAAAAGTCAAGTCATCACTGTCTATCACTCCATGCAATTATAATGAGTTAACATCAAGTACAGCATACACCGAGTAAAGCTTACACCGAGTAATGCATCATCCTATGATCCACAATCTTCCTCTCCCAGTCAGTCTCTCATTTCTCGGCAGACCTTATTGTACTGAACTCTCTACTTTCCGACGATTACGAGGTAACCAATGACCAGCATCAGCAAAAATTAAGTCCGTCATGGCAAAATGGCTCCGTCAGAGTGGACATGCTCCGTCAGAGCTCTCAGAGACAGCCGGGTGGCTGATTACTCCGCGCCAACCGTCAATCCAACGCGTCGCTTTCCATATCACCCTCTGATCACTGTTTCACACTTTCTTCTCGTTTTGTCGGTCTCCTATTTTAAACGATCACTCTGGCATTGTGGCTAACTGTGACTATACGTCGGAATGGGTTCAATGGGTACGGGCTTGCATCGGTATCGCAATGTGATGGGTGACGCTGCGAAAACCTCTCCTCGCGTTTCTTCTACCTGCGCGGAAAAAGAAATTCTCTCTTGACTAATTAAAAGGGATTGCAAGGCGATGGGTGATGCTGGCACTATCTCTCCTTGCGTTCCTTCTACCTGCACGCAAAATGGAATTCTCTCTGTACTAATTATACACATCATTCCACCTCGCCAGATCTATGTGGCTATTGACAATCCATCGTTCATTCTGTGCATCTCCTGTCTTATTATTAGTAGCTATCTCTGTAATGACGTTCCCGCAGCCGACATTATTTCCCACGGTCAAAACTTGCAAAGCAATCGCTGCCAGTGGTTTTCTCACTTGTACACATATCGAGATGGGATCCAAGTTACCCGAGTTTTCACCTATTGTGGTGAGCGCCAGGGCTAACCAGTACTCACCGAAAGCTCCATCCTCGTTTTGGAGTTTGTTTTCGAATAGTCGTTGCAGTTGCCACGGAAGACGCCCATTCAGCGTGCCATAGCACCTCCCTGGCCGTGGCTTTACCCACACCCAGTCGTTCCGCCGATAGCCTCCACGCCAGCTCTGGCTTCCTGTGCATTGACACATCTGAGATATGGGTTGACGATCCAAACCCTCAACTTGAACCTTCATACCATGGTAAATACAGAGCTCCATTGCGTGCAGTTGTTCTTCCGATATATACGTCTTGTGACTAGTGTCAGCAACGGGTCCAAATTCCCGGTTCGGTTCCGGGTCCGGTTCCTGCCCGGAACCGGACCGTGGCAACGGGTTGTACCATACCAAAAACCCGGACCGTTGCAATTGGGCTGGTTTACCACCAAAAACCCGGTATTTCCACCTCACAACTTGAGCTCCAATTAAGTATCTGAGTTCTGATCGTATCGTGACATGTTCCAGACGAAGATTGTCCAGTTTTACCTGCTCTTTCACTTCCCGCATTCAGATTTGCGATCTGACCATTATTCGTTGAGTCGCTATGAAAAACCCGCGAATTTCGCGTACAATGTGGTGTTAATTGATAGCGATTCAACGAATATTGGTCCAATCGCAAATCTGAATGCGGGAGGTGAAAGAGCAGGTAAGACTGGAGAATCTTGGTCTGGAACATGCCACGATACGATCAGAACTCAGATACTTAATTGGAGCCAAAGTTGCAGGAACCGTAAAGCTGGAACCGCGGGGCGGGTACAACCCGGCCAAAAACCGCTGGTTTATGTCTGGTCCGGGTAACAAACCCGCCAAGACAATGCGGTTTGGGTTTTTGGCCGGTTCTGGAACCGAACCGAACCGAACCGCCGGCCAAAAAGCGGCCCGCTGGCGGGTTACCCGGACCCGTTGCTATCACTACTTGTGACGACTCTTACGCTTGATAAACTCCCATGTGCTGCTGAATATTGCCGTGCGGTGGGTTGCATTTTGTGTATTGTCGAGTAATGATCTGAAGTCTTTAATTATATCATTAGGATGCTTTCCATCACGGCGGTTTTGGGGCCACATGAATTCGGTCTTCGCAAATTTAATTGGAGCCCAGGGGGGCAGTGGGATCAGGACTGCAAGGGAGGACTGTGCAGGCGGCAGCGCTGTCCTCCGAACGCTGAGCGAGGACTTGGAGAGTGAGCTCTCTGATTTCGAAGCTCAGAATGCGATGCTGAAAGGTGATTACTTCCGGCAGGTAGTTGAGATTGTGATTGGAGGTGTTCCAACCATCCTTGAGATTCGGTTTATGTGCTGGTTCATGTCTCTCGGCAGAATAGTGTTGAAAGGCTCCGTGTCGACGAAGTTGTTCGACCCAATTAGACATCAAGTGGATCTTCGGAAAGTTGAAGTCGGCATTCAACACCTTGGAAACATCTATCTTGTGGTTGATATAATCCCGCCAGGCGTTCATTTTGCGCCACTTCTTGGAAAGTGTCAAAGTTCCGGCATTTGTTTCCTTGTCTACCTTTCGCTTCTTCATTAGTTCTGATCTCAGGGCATTGGCTTTGGCCTTCCCCTTTTTGCCGGCTCGCCCAACTAAGAAAATATCTTTGAAGGTGTGAAAATGATGCAAGGCGTCCTCCATGTAGCGCGAAGTTGCATCATCGTGAGATTTATATCAAGCATACATATAGAATTCTAACAATGCCCGTGTGGACTCAATTGCGGGATTGAATATGGGACTCTGAGCGGGGCTTCCGCCTCGTAGATACTGGGGTACAACTCCAAGCATGTACTGGCTCATTTCTTTCATCTCCTTTCCATTCCATTGAGAAACTTCCTCAGATGACTTATTGTTTGGTGTGAGGTCATGGTGAGCAGGCACGGATATCCAGATTGCATCGTACTTTTCAAGCCGTTCGTGCGTCTTCATGAAGCGGAAAATCCACATCTTGAGGTGGTCAAGCATGCCGATCTGCATTGTATGGAGAAGGTCAGGCTTCGGGAGGTCGCTCATGATGCAGGGAATATGTTGAAACAGGTTGAATTCTTGGTGGACATGGCGCGACGAGAGTTGGGCATCGGCTGCTGTGTTGTTGCCATTGCTGAGCGTTCTATATAGGTTATGATCCTGCCGGGGGTGTTGCTTGTCAGAAGGGACATAATCTCCAAGTTTGTTCTTTACACACACGCAACAAAAACAGACATGCTGCTCGAGATGATGTAGGTCACTATACTCAGGACAATCTGCAAGCCATGCTGCTATACCCAGTTTGCAACGCATGAAGTTGCCATCTGCACAGAGAACCTTGTAATACCCGCTCTCAGCGCTGGGATTGAGTTCAAAGGTGAGAGGCTGGAGTACCCACCAGAGTACTTCATTCAGCACCTCACGGCTTGTTTGCCGCTGTTCATCCCGCCGCTTCTGAAGAATATTGTGGTTCATGATTGGAATCGGTAGAAGACCGACCATTACGATGGTGTGCGCTGAGGGCCTCTGGCTGATCTTCGAAGATAGATTGCCAATTGTCATATATTCCGGCCACTCTTGCTTGACGCCAGTGAAATACGAGAGATGTGTTCCGTCGGACATGAAGATCACGGGAACCAGTGTCTAACCCAGTCTGATCGTTGCCTTAACCTCGAGTAGCAGGTTATTATCCTTGAGTATCTCTGATTACCCGTGTCTCCCACCTCCAGTCGGCAGTGTGAATTTCATTATAGAGGCGTCTCGGTGGCTTATCGCTGTCAACGCAACGCTGAGTGGCGTCAATGAGACGCTTCGCGCAGGCGGGCTGCCGCATCAACCATCTCATGCTTTTGATGATGTCTTGACTCCGGTATTTGTTGGGCCGTTGGTGACTGTCATTCCATCTCATATCCTTGAGGGTGTGTAGTTCCCACTCCCCGAGATCCAGATCATCTGGCGTCCTAGCCACGAGCTTCTGGATGCCATGCCCATTTTTGAAGCTTTGGGAACACAGAGTGGTAGCTTCTTCCTTCAGCTCGTTTCCATAGTACGTCTTCATACCCTTCTTCTTGATCCCAGACTGGATAAATTTGTACTCTGCATGCGTCACAAACGGGTAGTAGGGATTATTCTGTAGGTCCCTCTCAAGGCAACCCTGAGCGTTGCGTTCCCATGGCTGGGCAATATTATCACTCAGCTGAGCGCTGGCGCTCGCGTATGTTTCCGTCCGTGTCAGATGGAGCTGGCGGTGGTTGAGAGTCTGTGTCTGCTATGTTTTCAACATTTTGAAGGTAGGGAACCGCGTCCAAGTCTTCGACTGCATCTTTGTTAGTCTTGAATTCACGACGCTAAGCGGGTTCGATGCGTCCAGGCGCGCTGCGAACTGTCAGATTCTTTGCAACTTGAAGGTGTTCAGGATGGTGTAATTTGATATGTTTAAGTCGCCAGCTGTCTGAGGTGAACATCTTTCAGCATGAAAATGCGGGGCAACGGAATGTGGTCTTCTCTGGCATTGTCGATGTCATGGGAGGAGTGGAGTATTCACTGTAGAGAGGGACCAATGTTGGAGCTGGGCCTGAGCAGTCTGGTGTTGGTATAAGCTCACAATACTTGAGAGATTTATTGAGCCTCAACACCATAAAGCCAGGGGTTGCAAAAACACTGCATGCACGATGTCCAATAACAATATGAACAAATGAAAAAAAAACCCTGATGAATCGAAAAACCTCACGCCTCATGTAAGAATCAATGCCTGGGATAAATAGATCAGAACAAACGAAATGAACAAGCCCACAACCGTAACCTAAACAATCAAAACACCTCCACGTGTGCCTTAATTAGTGCCTGAGATGAAGAGAGTACAGCAAAGGAAACTCACAAGACAAGAACCCGACTCTAACCCAAATGCAACCAGAGGCCTGAATCACTCCTTGCCTACCCAGCCATCCAGGCGAGCCTCAGGGAGTGGGACATCAAGGAGGGGGACATCAGGGAGAGGGACATCCGGGAGAGGAACATCCAGGAGAAGGATATCGGGGAGATTGTCGCCACCTGCCGCTTCGCCGCGTAGCTGCTTCTCCACATCGACATCTGAGTTGTTTCCGGCTGCCTCAGCTTCTCGCAGAGTTGGCGCCGCTGGGCGAGGTTTTTGAGGCGTCAGATGCCCCAAACACTCCAGGCCACGTAGGGTATGAGTCTCCGGGGTTCGTTGTCGTCGTGGAGGCTCTGGAGTTTGTGGCGGTGGGGCAGGCGCCGGAGGTTGTGGCCGTGGGATATCATCAGGAAAAAATAATTACGTCCGGATGGAATGACTCCGTCAGAGTGGACGGGGTCCATCAGAGCCGTCAGAGATATCCTGGTGGCGTCTCACTCGGCGCCCTGCGACAATACCACGCGTCGCGTTCAATATCGCCCTACCGTCGCGGTTTGACCGTTTCTTCTCGCGCTGTCATTCTCCTATTTTAAATGGACACTCTGGAATTGAAGGCCCACTGTGACCATTTGTCGGAATGGGTTCATTGCGCCTGCGCTTGCATTGGGATTGCAATGCGATGGGTAACGCTGCCAATACTTCTCCTCGTGATCCTTCTACCTGCCCGTAAAATGCTATTCTCTCTTTACTTATTATACACATCATTCCAAGTTGCCAGAGCGATGTGGCTATTGACAATCCATCGCTCGTTCCGTCCGTCACCTGTCTTGCTACTAGCAGCTAGCTCGCGAATAATGTGGGGGCAGACGACGATGTTTCCCACGGTGAAAACTTGCGAAGCAACTGCTGCGGGTGCTTTTCCCACTTGTACAAATTTCGAGACTGGATCCAAGTTACCCGAGTTTTCAGGCATTGTGGTGAACGCCAGGGCTAACAAGTACTCAGCGAAACCTCCATCCTCGTTCTGGAGAGTGATTTTGAATAGTCGTTGCAGTTGCCACGGGAGACGACCATTCAGTGCACCATACCATCTCCCTGGGCGTTGCTTTACCCACACCCAGTCGTTCTGTCGGTCCCCTCCGCGCCAGCTCTGGCTTCCTTTGCATCGACAAATCTGAGATATGCGTTCACCATCTAAACCCTCAATGTGAACCTTAGTACCATGGTAAATACAGAGCTCCATTGCGTGCAGTTGATCATCCGATATATACGTCTTGTTACGACTCATATACTGGAGACACTCCCACATGCAGTTGTATATTTTCACGCGGTGCGTAGCGGCTTGCGTATTGTCGAGTAATGCTCTGAAGTTTTTGACCATCGAGTCAGGATGCTTTCCGTCACAGCGGTTTTGGGGTCCCATGAATTCGGGATTCGCATATGACTGGGAGCTGAGGGGGGCAGCCAGATCAGCGCCGGTTTTGGGGGTCGTCTCCTAGCAGCGATAATGATACTTGAATTTTGATACAAGATGCATACATATCCAGGATGTGCATAACACCTATGCATGTGAACGTTCAAGTGGTCAGCAACATGCTCCATGGTATGAGTACATGTTGATCGCGCGAAGTGTGTGCACTTCGTCTGCACCTAGATACTATGCGCGACATGTGTGGTAATCACACACGGCAGTTGATATTCATATGCGATTAAGTGAGCTCTTCTTCCAACCCAAAGGCAGGTTGGAATTCGGAGAAGCACGTTCCGGTCTGGAGACAAGTCTCGATCTTAGCATGACGTAACTGAGGGATTATTGACCTAGGTAGTGTGCCTGGAGCGAGCACCACTAAGTTGACTCTGGTGGTCTGGATCGCATTGTGACCTCGTATAGGATACGACCTAATGCGTCTTGAATCTACATTGGCATAGCATCAGTTGGTCGCCGACTAATCCTATGACGCAATTAATAACCCATTTGCATGATGGATTAAAAGGCGCAATCATTATCTCTCGGGTGATAGATGTTTCGACTACCGACTCGTACGTTGCAAGGATGTCTGAGTTGATATCGCGCAATGGATGGCCTGATCGTTATCAGGAGCGTAACGCTTTCAAACCACATTGTATGAGCGCAAGTACCTGAGGATGTTGTGGCAAGTTATTCCGGGCGCTAAGAGGGCGTGGCTGAGATCACGCTATCAGCGCTATGAGGAAGCACGGGCTATAAAGAGCCAGCGTTGGTCGAAGGAAATGCAGGACATAAGCGAGTAAGTTAGCTTTCAGAACACCGAAGACGATCTTAAAATACTATCAAGAATTCTATCTATTTATCTATACTTTAAAAAAGAAATAAGTTTCCATTATTTCTTCCTTAATCAACCTACGCGATTATCCGATATATGCCTGGTCACAGGTATACACAAGCTGAATATGCACTACAACGAGTTCTCGAATTATTCGGCAATCTTTTATTGGGTTTACATGAGCTCAATTTAACACACATCTACTGAGTGGTTTTTCGTTTCGTTCAACTCGAGAATATCGACTACCTGGTGTTAGTTACGGTATCTGAACACCGGCTTAATACCATTCGAGGAGTTTTCCGAGGACCTGTTTTTCGACGAGGAAGCGTGATTTATATCTACAGAGGGGACAGTCTGTGGTATACGTTTAGATCGGGAGTTCTCTTTTTGCAGGAACGAGAAGTTAAGTCTTAGTATAAGAAAAGGAAAGAAAGAGATATTTGGATAGGCGGCTGTACTTAGTTCAATAAATATTGTATTGATTATTGGGACTAAGAACCCCCGTAACAGTATAATATTTCAAGTACTCTACGCTGTTATCTGAGAGAGGAATTTTGCGATATCAGCTTCAACTTGAATGACGCCGGAGCTGGTACACCTATATAAGGAGCTTTACAAAACTGCAGCATCCTTCTACCGAAATCCCCAGAATCCAGGATTACACCTCATTATAATTGACAAACCAAGGATCAATTTGCTATATGGGTTCGGAGTGCCCGAGTTGCGAAAACCACATTTGTTGCATCTATTTGGGTCGGAGAATCTGCAGCGGGCATTGCCACAGGAAGGACTGCTTTTGCATCAGATGCCAGTTATACAATATCGAGGAAACAAGCCCTTCGGTGTATTGCCAGAAGTGTAGCTTGTTGTCGGAGTGCTACAGCTATAAACTTCTGGGCAAGGTTGGCGGAAGAAACTCTTATATTATTCAAACACATTGAATCGACCACTGTCAGCTAGAAGGGTGCCCACATAGGGACGAAGTTACGGTCGAATTGAATAGAGTTATTCCACCGCCGGATTATCGTCATTTAGTTCGAAATGGCGGCCCCTCGGAGACGGTTAACGTTCACCAGCAAGGCGTTAGCTGCCAGCACCTCGAGAGTAGAGAAGCCTCGGTCCCCGGTGGCAAGGCCAGTCCCAGAATGGTGCCTAGAATATCAAAGAAGAATAGAGGCCGCTCGAAGGGATTACTTGCTAATAAAGGAGCAAGCGGAACCTGAAGAAGCATTGGAAGGACAAGGGGTAATAGATATGCTGGAACCAAATACCGACTTAGTGCAAGAGGAATTGTCGGAACTCGCTCAACAAATCGTCCATGTTATCGAGGCATGTAACGAAGAGAAGGACATTTTAGAGGAGGAATTTGATTCGGTCAGGAACGGAATTGTTATCATGGAGAGTCGCCTTCAGACAGAGAAAATCCGAATAGTTTCCGAAATTTCTGGAGTCGGTACCATGGCAAGGTTCCAGGAAGCCATGCTTCAGGAACTCCTTTCAGGAATCCAAGTACTTCAGTCACAGGATAATCAGATTGTACAAGAAGCCACGGATTTGTTTGGAGGAATGCAAAGAGAGATGGAGGCTCAAAGCAAAAGGATATCCGATAATACCTTGCAATTGCTAGCGGTCAGACCTTCTACTCAGTCAGTACAAAAAGGACTGTCTCTGTTATCCAAACGAGTGGACGAGGTAGTCAGAACTACGGCAGCAATTACCACCTCGCTAAAACAAATTCCTACAAAGTTAGAACTACAACGGCATGCAAATGCCATGGAAGATCATAAAAAACAACTGATCGAAGTTAATACCGGGTTAACCACCACTATGGAAGAATGCAAGTTCTCACAGTCATCACCATATAATTTCAGAAGGACCAGCATAGTGGCAGGACCCTCAGGAATACAAAGGCAGCCAGCTTTTGATAGATCCCCAGCAGAATCAAGTCTGAGGGATACCGGAAGCGAGTACTCTTGGCACGCTCAGCTTAGAGGAGGAGCCGGATATAATGAAGGAGTAGACGATGGAGCTTGAGGAGCAGACGGCGGAGAAGCGGCTGGAGGAGCAGGCGGCGGAGATCCACCACCACCACCAGATCCACCATCCGGAGAAGAAGGAAACTGAGGTAGACGTCCGTCAAGACGACAAAGACGTATCAAGGAATTGGAATTTGCCAAACCTATCAAAATCAAGGAACCTAAAAAGTTTTTTGGGAAACCAGGTGAGGATTTCGATACTTGGTGGGTGCTGGTTCAGGTCTATATAGGAGACCTGCCAGAAAAGCTTCCTAAAGATCAGCGAACCATTGATTGGATCGGATCTTTAATGGATAGTTACGCAGCATCGTGGCATATCCAATGGCTAAAGGGAACCCTTAATGGCACTCATCCTAAGTCTATGACCGGATATGTAAATGCTCTTAAGTTAAGGTTCGAGGATAAGGACGCTAGAGATGAGGCGTTCGCGGATCTCGAGCAAGTCTGATACAAGGGGTGTATTCGCGACATGGTCACACGAATCCAAACCCCTAATGATAAGGCTATGGTTTATGGGGCGGCCTTGAAGAAATTAATCCTAGAACGATTACCTCAGAAAATACTGGAGCAAATGCATGTGGTCGACCTAACGGGCAAAACCGATAATGAAGTTATCACCATTATCACCAATGCGGGAAGAACTGCAGAAAAATGGGAAGCCGCAAGGTAAAACTTGGGCTTAAAAGCATCCTTCAGACCATACAAGCGGTCTAAATATGATCGAGGTAATTCCGAGAAGCCAGAACGGAAAAACCGAACCCGGCGGTCAAAACGAAGCAACGACAAGGATAGATCTGGCAAACAGATTCAAAACAATAAATCTATCAACAATTTTTCAAGAACAGAAGGAATAGAACCTTCGGAGATAAGTCGGAGAAAGGCCGCACAAGAATGCGTGAGATGCCCCTGGCCCTCAGATCGAAAAGGATCGCACAGGGTCAAAGACTGTAGGAGGCCAATCAAACTGGATAAAGGAACGGGGAGTTTCCCGAAGGCCAAAGAATATCAGAAAATGAAGGTAGCAGGTATTGAATTTCCCAATGATGATTCGGAAATTTCGGAGTCCGAGTCAAGTAATTCGGAGAGTTCCGAAGAAGAATATCTGGACAAATCTCAAGAAGAATATCTAGATGAATCCGAAGAAGAATCGAAACAGGAACCACAAGAGGAATGAAATTGGTGGGATTCGCTAGAAGTTTCGGATTAGTTTGATTTCAGAAGCAGAGGTCGGGGATCGTATCTTGTTGTTCATTTTTCCTTTTTTTCCTCTGAGGATGATCGGAAGATTGAAATGGCTGGCCCGTAAGGAAATACGAATACAACACATACAATAATATTCAAAAAAAAAAACTCCTACATTATCCCGTTGTGGTTACACTATCGTCGACAGGATAGTGATGTCTAAACAAAAAGCCTCAGAACCCCTGTTGGGGATAAAGAAGAAGCAAAATGCGTCTACAGACTTTGTTTATTATCAACCAGCCAGCCATCCAAAAATTAAGAAAATTTCAGCTACTAAGGTTGGAAAAAGACCTATTTACCCCTTCTTCATCGATTACGATGGAAAATACTTTCCATTACGATGTACGCTAGATTTGGGAAGCACTTCCTTTGTTATCTCACCGGAAACAGCTAAAGCCTTTTCAATACCTGTGGTATTAAGACCCAAGCCAGTTAAAGGAGGAGATGTTTCCGGATCTCAGTTTAAAACAGCAGGATTGTTCACAGTTCCGTTAGGAGTATCCTTTGGCAATCACTGTTCTTACGACGAGGATAGCCACGCATTCGTGGTAATCAAGACATTCGGAGATTACGATGCTCTAATACCAGCTTGGTATTTGGGGAAACATATGGCTAGAGGAACAACTACGAGTCATTTGCATTTTCCTCATTGCCCGCAGAAGTGCTATAATCATGGAAAAATTGATCCAGAATACTCGGTTACATACGATAGGAGAATAGCACTAAATAATGCGGCCATACACATCGGAGCAATAGTTATGAGCAATCCGTCTATTGCACAAAAACAACCAATTCATTATCATACGTTTTTACATTTGTTCGACCCGAACAAAGCGGAGAAACTACCTGATAATAAGGGATGCGACCATCGGATTGAGTTGTTGGGAGCCGAAGACAAACCAAGAATGGGCCCTATTTATCAGCTGTCTTTGGAAGAAGAAAAGATTCTGGTTAAATATCTCGATACAATGATTAAAGAAGGAAAAATCCGACCTTCAAGCAGTGCAGTTGGAAGTCCGATATTGTTTCTACCTAAACCTAATGGGTGCGGATTACGGCTTTGTATAGATTATCGACATCTTAATGACTATACAAAAAAGGACAGAACCCCACTGCCAATAATGGAGGAATTGTCCGCACGAGTTCGAGGAGCCACGCATATTACAAATCTCGACCTCAAGTCGGGGTTTCGTTTGGTTAGAATGGCTGTAGGTCACGAAATGTACACTGCCTTTCGTACAAAGTTTGGCCTTTATGAATACCTGGTTATGCCCTTCGGACTCTGCAACGCACCAGCTACATTCCAAAGGGAAATTGATAGAATTTTAAGACCATTATTGGGACTCGAGCTGGTTATAAAAACCGACGTTCATATTGACGAGGATGACGGAGTCGTTGTGGTGGCGTATATAGACGATATATTAATAGCCACAACAGGATCCTTGGATAAACACCCTAAACGGGTTTCGAGGGTTTTCCAACTCCTTATGGACAACCATATGTGTGTCGAAATAGACAAGTGTGTTTTCGATGTTTCAAAAACCACCTTTTTGGGATTAATCGTGAGCGGCTCCGGGTTACAAATGGATGCAGAAAAAGCAACGGCAATTGTGGACTGGCCCCGCTGTACGTTGAGGAAAGAGATTCAACAACTGCTAGGCTTATGGAGTTTTTACCGAAGGTTTATCCAAAAATGTTCAGGATTAATTTCACCTATTACCGATTTACTTCGACAGCATGTTAATTTTCAATGGGGAGAAGCTCAAGAAGCAGCATTTCTCAAGGTCGTAATACTATTTACGTCCGGCAAAACTCCTATCCTGAAACATTATGATCCGGATAGACCAGCACTTTTGGAAACGGATGCTTCGGATTTCGCAATAGCCGGCATTCTATCACAAAAATTCGCAGATGGAAAAATTCATCCAGTTAGATTTGTTTCTAGAAAACTCAGTCCAGCCGAGCTCAATTATGATGTATACAATAAGGAAATGTTAGCGATAGTATTTTCCCTCAAGAAAAATCGACATTACCTACAGGGAGCCGAGCATAAGTCTACCATATTTTCCGATCATCAAAATCTTACTGATTTCAAGCCGACAGTGTTACTAAATAGGAGACAAGCACGCTGGGCTGAAGATCTTAAGCAGTATAACTTCCAGATACTGTATAGGATAGGCTCTGCCAACGTCAAAGCGGATACTCTTTCTAGGTGTCCGGAGTTCACCTCTACAGAAGGGGGTACAACTTCTGCAACCCAACAGACATTGCTGGACAAAGATCAGTGGCTAGAAGTCGGTGCTATGGATATCAGTAACGAGTATGAAACGATCCAGATTGCAGCCATAGATGTGGATCAACTCCTGCCAGAAGCTAAGGAAAGAATTAAAGAAAAAGCCTTGCTGGATGACAAGTACAGAGACCTCTACAAACAGATATCATCGGGAGGAAATATAGACGGAAATTTTGCAATAGTAAACGAGTTACTATGCTGCAAGAATAGGGTTTACGTAGCAGAGGGACTACGACAGCGGGTGATGCAGTCAGAACACGACTCGAAGGTAGCAGGACATTTTGGAAGGGAAAGAACGTTGGAACTTTTGTCTAGGAATTTTTACTGGACCACTATGGAAAGAGATGTAAGGAAGTACTGCAGCGAGTGCCATAATTGCCAGAGGACAAATGCTTCTAGACACGCCAAACATGGACTCTTACATCCACTAGAATTGGCCTGTAAACCATGCACACATATCTCTACGGATTTTATTACCAACCTCCCTGAATCCGAGGGAGCAACAATAATCTTAGTAGTAGTCAACCGCTTTACTAAAATGGCTCATTTTATTCCAATCAAGAAAAAGGATTCACCAACGGTAGCTACAGCTTACTTGGAAAATGTGTGGAAGTACCACGGCTTTCCCGAAGATGCGGTATCAGATAGAGAATCAACATTCACAGGAGGTTTTTTCACGGATCTATATAATTATCTGGGAATTAAACGCAGTATGTCCACAGCCTGTCATCCCTAGACTGATGGAGAAACCGAGCGCATCAACCAAGTAATGGAATCTTATTTACGATCCTACTGCTACTACGAACCGAACGATTGGGCTTCTATGTTAGCAATGGCCAAGTATGCCTATAATATTTCCAAGCATTCGTCAACAAAGATATCCCCCTTTTATGCAAATTACGGCTTCGAACCTCGAACGACGTGGCCGACAGAAATACAGTTTAGAAATCCAGCGTCGGAATTATACGGACATTATATGACCAGTATCCACACATCACTTAAGAAGAGGTTATCTGAAGCAACGGAATCGATGAAGAAAAATTACAACAAAAAAAGGAAATCTATCGAACGGTTTAAAAAGGGAGAGATGGTCATGTTAAACGGACGAAACATACGGGCAAGGCACAGGTGCAAGAAATTGGAAGATAAAATGTTCTGACCGTTCGAAATTCTATCGGTGGGAAATAACCAACGATATTGCAAGCTCAGCCTACCTGTTTCATGGAAGATCCATCCAGTTTTCAACATCGAGTTGTTAGAACGATATAGAGGAACCAATCCTGGGCAACCGGTAGTCGAAATTGAAGCCGATGGAGAAGAATGGGTTATGGAAGCCATAATAGCGAGTGGACCATCGGACGAGAATTCTAAGCATCATGTGTTCTTGGTTAAATGGAAGGAATTCACGCACGAAGAGAATACATGGGAAACATACGAAAATGTTGCTGAACATAACCTGAAGCTGTTAGAAGATTTTTACGAACGAAATCCGGAGATGGAAAAGGACAGACGATTTCAGAGAAAGGGAAAGGGAAAACAAACACGGAGAAGGAAAAAGGGAGGAAGGAGATAATTAGGAGATCGTAGGTGATACAATGTTCATTTTGTATGGAGTTTGGTTTTATGTTTCACGGTATATGTTTTATGTTTTGTACCGTTGAGGTCACCGGTCCTAGAGAAGGGGGTGATGTTAGGGGTCGTCTCCTAGCAGCGATAATGATACTTGAATTATGATACAAGATGCATACGTATCCAGGATGTGCATAACACCTATGCATGTGAACGTTCAAGTGGTCAGCAACATGCTCCATATTGTGAGTACATGTTGATCGCGCGAAGTCTGGGTACTTCGTTCGCACCTAGATACTATGCGGGACACGTGTGGTAATCACACACGGCAGTTGATAGTCATATGCGATTAAGTGAGCTCTTCTCCCAACCCAAAGGCGGGATGGAATTCGGAGAAGCAGGTTCCGGTCTGGAGACAAGTCTCGATCTTAGCATGACGTAACTGAGGGATTATTGATGTAGGCAGTGTGCCTAGAGCGAGCACCACTAAGTTGACTCTGGTGGTCTGGATCGCAATGTAACCTTGTATAGGATACGAGCTTACTCGTCTTTAATCTACGTTGGCATAGCATCGGTTGGTCGCCGACTTATTCTATGACGCAATTAATAACTCATGTGCATGAGGGATTAAAAGGCGCAAGCACTATCTCTCGGGTGATAGTTGTTCCAACTACCGACTCGTATGTTGCAAGGATGTCTGAGTTGATATCGCGCAATGGATGGCCTGATCGTTATCAGGAGCATAATGCTTTCAAACCACATTGTGTGAGCGCAATTACCTGAGGGTGTTGTGGCAAGTTATTCCGGGCGCTAAGAGGGCTTGGCCGTGATAACGCTATCAGCGCTATGAGGAAGCACGGGCTATAATGAGCCAGCGTTGGTCGAAGGAAATGGATGACATAAGCGAGCAAGTTAGCTTTCAGAACACCGAAGCCGATCCTAAAATATTATTAAGAATTCTATCCATTTATCTATACTTTAAAAAAGAAATAAGTTTCCATTATTTCTTCCTTAATCAACCTACGCGATTATCCGATATATGCCTGGTCACAGGTATACACAAGCCGAATATGCACTACAACGAGTTGTCGAATTATTCGGCAATCTTCTATTGAGTATACAAGAGCTCAAGTTAACCCACATCTACCGAGTGGTTTTTCATTTCGTGCAACTCGAGAATATCGACTACCTGGTGTTACGGTATCTGAACACCGGCTTAATACCATTCGAGGAGTTTTCCGAGGACCTGTTTTTCGACTAGGAAGCGTGATTTATATCTACAGAGGGGACGGTCTGTGGTATAGGTTTAGATCGGGAGTTCTCGTTGTACAGGAACCAGAAGTTAAGTCTTAGTATAAGAAAAGGCAAGAAAGAGATATTTGGATAGGCGGCTGTACTTAGTTCAATAAATATTGTATTGATTATTGGGACTAAGAACCCCCGTAACAGCCGGAAGGGAGGAGTTTGCCGGTGGCAGCGCTGTTCTCTCGACCCTGAGCGAGGGCTTGCAGATTGAGCTCTGTGATTTCGAAGCAGAGAAAGCGACGCTCAAACATGATTACTTGCAACAGGTAGGTGAGATTGTGATTGGAGGCGTTCCAACCATCCGTGAGAGTAGTTTTATTTGCTTGTTCATGTCCCTTGGCAGAATATTGTTGCCAGGCTTTGTGCCGACGAATCTGTTCGACCCAATGAGACATCAAGTGGATCTTCGGAAAGTTGAAGTCGGCATCTAACTCCTGGGAAACATCCATCTCGTGGCTGATATAATCCCGCCAGGCGTTCATTTCTTGCCGCTTCCTGGAGGGCGTCCATGTTTGAGAAGTTGTTTCCTTGACTACCTTTCGCTTCTTCACAAGGTGTGTTCTCACCGCATCGGCTTTGGCCCTCGCCTTTCTGCCGGGTCGCCCGAGTAAGAAATCATCTATCAAGGTGTGAAAATGACACAAGGCATCTTCTATGGAACTCAATGTTGCATCATCGTGAGATTTATATCGAGCATACATATAGCATTCTAACAATGCCCGTGTGTACGCAATGGCGCGATTGAATATCGGACGCTGAGTGGGGCTTCCTCCTCGTAGAGACTGGGTTTCAACTCCAAGCATGTACCAGCTCATTTCCTTCATCTCCTTCCCATTTCATTGAGAAACTTCCTCATATGACTTAGTTTTTGGTTTGGGGTCGTGGTTAGCAGGCATGGATGACCAGATTGCATTGTACTTGTCGAACCGTTCGTGTGTCTTCACGAAGTGGAAAATTGAATTCTGGAGGTGATCAAGAATGCCGATCTGCATTGTATCGAGGAGGTCGGGCTTGGGAAGGTCGCTCACGATACAGGGAACATGTAGAAACACATTCAATCCTTGGTGAACATGGCACAACGAGAGTTCAGCATCGGCTGCCTTGGTGTTGGCATCGCTGAGCGTTCAATATAGGTTGTGATCCAGCCGGGGGTGTTGCTCGGCAGGAGGGACATGATCTGCAAGTTCGTTCTTTGGACACTCACACCAAAAAGAGATATGTCGCTCGAGATAATGTAGGTTGCTATACACAGGGCAATCTGCAAGCCATGCTGCTTAAACCAGTTTGCAACGCCTAAAGTTGCCTTGGGCACAAAGGACATCGTAATACCAGCTCTCGGGGCTGGGATTTCGTGATAAGGTGAGAGGCTGGAGTACCCGCCAGAGTACCTTGTTCAGCACTTCTTGGGTTGTATGCCGCTGCTCATCAAGCCGCCTCTGAGGAATATTGCGGTTCTTGATCGGAATCGGCAGGATAGCGACCATTATGACGCTGTGCATTCAGGGCATCTGGCGGAGCTTCGAAGATTGATTGCCAATTGTCATATAGACAGGCCGCTCTTTCTTGTCGCCAGCAAAATTTGAGTGATGCGTTCCGTCGGACATGAAGATCAAGGGAACCAGTGTATTCCCCACTCTGAGCATTGACTAGACATCGGATAGCACGACATCATGTTGGGGTATCTGTCCTTACCTGTGTCTCCCACCAGCAGTCCGCAGTGTGCATATCGGTATAGAGCCATTCCGGGGGCGTATCGCTGTGAAAGCAACCCTGAGGGGCGTAAATATGATGCTCGGCGTTGGCTGGCTGCCTCATCAACCACCTCATGCCTTTGATGATATCTCGACTCCAGTGTTTGATAGGGCGTTGGTGATTGTCATTCCATTCCAAATCCTCGAGAGTGTGTAGTTCCCACTCCCTGCGAGCCATATCATCTGACATGTTAGCTACAAGCTTCTGGACGCCATCCCCATTTTTGAAGCTTCGGAGACCCAGAGCGGTGTTTTCTTCCTTCAGCGCGTTGTCATAGTACGTCTTCATGCCCATCTTCTTGATCCCACACTGGATGTATTTGTACTCTTCACACTTCGCGAACGGATAGTAGGGATTGTTTTGTAGGTTCGTCTCAAGGCAGCCCTGAGAGTCGCGTTCCCATGGCTCAGCAATGTAATCGCTCAGCGGAGCACCGGTGCCGGGGTATGTTTCTGTCCGCGGCAGAGCAGGCGGCGGTGGTTGAGATTCCGAGTCTGCAATGTGTTCAAGGTGTTCGAGGTAGGGATATGCGTGCAAGTCTGTGACTGAATCTTTGATAACGTTGAACACCTGATGCTGCGCAGGTTCAACGCGTCGGGGCGAGCTGCCAACAGTGAGACTGTTCTGGCATGCAACTTGAAGGTGTTCTGGCTGGTGAAATTTGATATGTTTAGGTCGCCAGATGTCTGAGGTGAACTTCTTGGGGCATGAAAATTCGTGGCAACGGACAGGGGTCATCTCTGGCATTGTTGACGACACGCGAGAAGTGGAGTATTCACTGTGGAAAGGGACGAAAGTTGGTGCTAGACCTTCGCAGTATGGGGTGGGTATAAGCTCATGATACTTTAGAGATTGAGTGAGCCTCAACACCATCACAAGGAGGTTCCTTACACGCCAGGAGTTGCAAAGACACTGCATGCACGATTTCCCAGAATACTACGAATAAATCAATATAAACCCTTCGCAATCCAAAACCCTCGCGACGCGTGTAAAAATCATTGCGTGGGATCAATCGATTAGAACAACCAAAACGAACAAGCCCACAACCCTTACCCAAACGAACAAAACACCTCCATGCGTGCCTTAGTCAGTGCCTGAGACGAATAGATTACAGCAAAGGAAACTTACAAGACACGAACCCGACTCTAACCCAAAAGAATAGCGAGGACTGGTTCACTCCGCGCCTACCGAGCCATCCGGGCGCGGCGCAGGGATAGTGACATGAGGGAGAGGGACATCCGGGAGTGGGACATCCGGGAGAGGGACATCGGGGAGACTGTCACCACCTACCGATTTGTTAAGTAGCTGCTGCTCCACTTCGACATCCGGGGTGTTTCCGGCTGCCTCAGCTTCTAACAGAGTTGGTGCCACTGGGCGAGCTTTTTGAGGCGTCACAAGCCTCAAAAACTCCAGCCCAGTGAGGGTATGGGTCTCCGGAGTTTGTAGTAGTGGGGGAGGCTCCGGGGTTTGTAGCTTTGGGGCAGCTGCCGGAGGTTGCGGCCGCAGGGTATGCTCACGCATCTCCTGGCCTTGATCCATCTTCCGGCCTTGCTTAGGTAGCACGGTTTGCTCATCATCTACGATGGTATTAGCATCGTAGGCTGATGTATTTACCATCTCTCCCTGGCCAATTGTCCGAGGTTCTTTGCCATCATCCTCATTCTTGTCCTCCTCCTCATCTTCCTTCTCTTCATCTGCCTTCTCTTTATCTTCCTCCTCATCATCGTCACCATCCCTTTCCATATCCACATCGCCGTCTAAATCAACGCCGTGCAGTGCGTCCACATCATCTTCCATGTGCAGATCCACATCAGGGTCAAGTTCTGAGTCATATTCCCCATCCGACTTCTGAGTGGAGTCGGTATCAATATATGAGGAAATTGACACGGCGGGCGATGCTTCCGGCTCTAAATATACCCGCTCTAATTAGCCCTCCGCGCCCGAGTCTGCCTCATACCTTTCCTTCAGCAACGGCAAAGAAACGGCACGAGAGATCTCATCTCCCCCTGGGGTTTGTTTAACACTACCTATCCCTTTACCGTTTCCCTTCCCCTTCCCCTTCCATTTCACCTTCCCGTCCTGTGTCCCTTCCATTTTCCGGTCCCTTTCTCACCTCGGTGTGTGTCCTCCTGACCCTCGCAATTGCCATTCTCAGTGCCATCGCCAGGACAGCTCTTTGCACCGCTCGGCGCTCCGGGATCCGCCCAATTCTCATCATCATCATCCTCGACGAATATCTCATCCCAATTCAGTGGTCTAACGGCCAGGAAGTCGCCTGGCTTGTACTGCCGGCAGCTTGGGGAATCAATCTTTGCCCTGAGATTATCGCTACCATACCAACAGAAACGCTCACTGGTGCGTTTACCCTTGCCCGAGCTGGTTGTCTGCGGATTGGAGCGATCTCCTTGATCACTGAAGGCATCGGGGTTGTCCCACCTCCAGTTGGTCATTTGGTCGCGGGTTTTGTCAAACATTTGCCCCATATATGAGCGGAAGGCAGCCCACCACGCCCGAAAAGGCTAACTCCTGCTCCTGCGGTGCGGCCTCATCAGCTGGAATTGTGAAAAGTGGCGAGTCGTGACAGGATCAAGGGATATTATATCATAAAAGAGGTCCTATGCCCTCTAGTCCTTAACGCCGCAAACAGTGTATATCGGTATGAGTCCACGGATGTGTTCTGAGATGAATGCCTTTATACGGTCCCGATCCAACGACAAGCGTCGATTTATAACCGATGTCGGCCTGATTGCCTTAGCCTTCCCCTGTCCTTTGCTGCTGCCCTTTTGTGCCATCGCTGTGAGTTGACAATGAATCTGCCTCCGAAACGTTAGCATTATGATACAATTGAATGTAGCGAAAGGAAGCCCAGAGGGAAAGTACAAAGTTGTGTAGGTTATTGGGTGTGTTTTGGAACGAGAGGCGGTGTTTTGTCGAAGTCACGTGAGGTTGAGACCTGGATGCTGTCGGTGTGAATAACACAGGAGGAACAGAAAATGGAGGTGTAGGTGGGAAGACGGGATATATATACTGAAGTTCCGGCGATTTCTTAGTTCAAGGTTCAACTTGTGAGTGTTGTTGGTTAAGGAAAACAAAATGGCACACCCTTCATCCTGCCGCACCACCAGGCACCTCATGAACGACAAGCCCCGCGACGAGATTTTGTACTTGCAGTGAGGACAGTTTGCAATGCAGGGCGTTGCGTTTCCATCACACATCATTTTTACCACTCACACCTCGTGCATCTCAGTGGAAACTGAGTAGTTCTCAGTTTGTCCCAACTTTGCAACCATCCAACATGGCTACCAACGCCTAGCAGTGGAAAAAGCCCACGCAACTGATGTCATAGGATAGAGAATACATCATTCTTCGCTTTGTGATGCTTATAGCTCTACCAAAGTGAGATTTCCACCGGGAAGCTGAAGATATACAAAATCGATGGGTCCAAGTATTGTGCCAAGAACGAGTGCAATACGATGATAATCGCGCCAAGATGGCATAAACACCCTTCAAGCGGTGCAAATAGACCTTCAGACGTTGCTGTAACAGTGAATATCAATGCTCAGTTTAAT
>Ga0307515_10001391_pt1 | contig 54718 bp, 51 predicted proteins | sample 17_EM_MG_FD_194513 | JGI IMG/M metagenome (GOLD analysis project Ga0307515, IMG submission 194513) | Populus trichocarpa ectomycorrhiza microbial communities from riparian zone in the Pacific Northwest, United States - 17_EM | ecosystem: Host-associated > Plants > Roots > Unclassified | place...
ATATGTAGAGTATTTCTATTTATTCTGGGGGCATTTGGCTGGATTGTGGTTGTGTGATGTGTATTTTAAAAGCTGGCCCATCTGTGGGCCCAAACCCGGTTACCGGCAAAGGGATAATCTCAGCCACCGCACTCAGCTGGCTATTCTGACAGAAGAACACAGAACTGATGTCTAAAAGTGACTAGATTTTCTTTCGAACAAGCCAAGCATGAAACCTTTGTCCATAAACTGAACCACATGATACGCGTGGCTAGAGACTACTGTCAGAGATACATAGTGTCGCCAGTTTGAGATCTTCGGCATCGGTATTCCTATTGCTGCAAAATAGATGCCTAAAAGATACAACTTGGCATGAGCATATATGCAACTGGTATTCCGGTTTTGTGCAGGGGCCATATTTCAGAGTTACGGTGTACTGTACTAGTCATTGAGGTTGCGACAGGGCTGAGTGCTAACACGAAATTTTGAATGGGACAGCCGTATCTGACCATTTCTAGATGGTTGGATAACAAGCTTCGCGGTGAAATTGGCTCGGATTTTTCAATAATCTGTTAGCGGAGGTTGAAAGGTTTGGCAAGGATAGGAGGGGTGAACGGTCTAGCAGGACCTGGAGTCCGCGGAGGTCCCAGTGGGGAATAGCATATACAAGTACTGTAGTTTAGTACTGGAACAAAATTGAAATCTGCAGCCTGTGCTGACTGGAAAGTTTAATGGGATAATGGCTTGCTGACGCTGACCAGAACCCTTAAAAAACAGGACAGACACCCCCGCTGACTGCTGACGTCCCAACCTCAATGACTAGTACAGTATTCTGTAACCAGGGGATTTCCATCTCAAGGAGCGTCATGTATCATATCAAAAATAAGTGGCAGCGCGAAACCCCTCTGTTAGCAAGCTGTAGCAAAATGATATTTTGCAACATATGTGATATTGTAACTAGTGGCCACATCGGTTCCAAACCGAATCGGATCAAATTTCTCCAAAAAAGATTACTGTTTCTAAAGTTAGGGCCTACGATTTAGGTTAAAGACAGGGCACGCTTGTAAATTGTTCTATGAACATTAGAGCTATGAAGACTCGAAAACCAGGGCCAAAAAAGCCCTTCGAGAGCATTACTTTTTGCCTTAGAAGGTCTATTTAGAAGTCGTAACCAGGTATCTCAATAATCCGTCCCAGAGGGACAAAATTCATCCCTGGACAGGCAGTGTTCCGAACGGACCCGGCCATCCGGCGGGCTTTGACGGGCTTCTCAGAGGGCCGGGCCGGGCCGTCAGTTTCAAAAGCTAGGACCGGCCCAGCTTTGTTCGGACAAGCCTGCGGGTGCTAGTGAAGCCCGCCGACCAGCCTGCATATCGTTAATAATGCAAGCCTGGGAAAGTGCATTCACCCTAGCCTACATTTCGGAGATCACTATTAATTTTTAATGGTTAGGAAATAGGTAGACCGCCGCAATCGATTGGGGGATGATATTATTGCAGCAGTGGAATGTTTAAAATCATGGGAAAAGGTTGGAATTATGAACGCAAAGGAGATTCAGAAATTGGAAGAGATGCTACAGGCTTTGGAGAGTGGTATACGGGCCGGGTACATTTAATTTTCTCATTCGGTGCATGTTTCATTTGTCTACATGTTATTTCGTCTTTTTTTAATTATTCAGAGGTAGCTAGAAATGAAACCAAAGCATCGATGTTTATTTTATCAACCATTCACCTCAGTGCACGATATATGCTGCAGATGCTCGGCACACCACCCGGCCCGCAGACCCCCGCACTCGGTTTAGTGTTGCATGAACGACACTAGAACTGCTGCATATCTGCTCTCCCTCGGTTTTAGCATTTCCATTTGCTTGTCTCGGGAAAAGAAACATACGCTGCAGTTGCTGCCACAATTTCCCAACTTTTGGCACGTGTTGCAGCTGCAACAACAACCGAGAATATCGATACAAATGACGAAACAATGATTAGCCTCGTCCATATGCCCTTGTAGAGTGTGAGCAAGGATATGGGCACCAGGAGAGTGACCAGTCCTCCGAACACAGTTAAGAATCTGGCTGTCATACGTAACGCGGTGCTGGAAAAGTATGCCACCTGGTTTGGATCTTCGACGGTTGATATCTAATGATCGCATTAATACAACTTTTTAAGTAATTGCTCGCATAACACAACTAATACCGTTTTTTTAAAGATCAACGAAAGCACTTTTGGATGGGATAGCAGTAATCGATGGGCAGCGTCTTCTTCGTCGTTATCCATTGAAAAGAGATCCTCCGAGTGTTCAATGAACTGTTGCTCTTCAATATAGAGGGGATTGTGGCAGCCAATCCACTTCTTGAGGCCGTCTCTTTGTCGTACCGATGCACTTGGAATCTTTAGAACCTCTGAATACGAATGAATGGCGTCATCTTTATTGGTGAATCAATATTGGCTGAAACCTTCGCTCTGGTGTGACGTACTATATCTCCGCAATATGCCCTCCGCCTTCTGCATAAGGTCATTCCTTGTTCTGTTGTCATCCCATCGCCTTGTCCCAGGCTTCGTATCTAGTTTTGCGTCTTCAACTGCCAGCTCCTCAGTGATTTCTGAAAGTTGGTCTTGAAGATAAAGGATGTTGCGAACGTTCAGTTCACCAAATCTTCGAAATACAAGAAAATCGTTATCACTAGCTATAAGTTTCGAAAGTCTGTCATATCCCACTGGTTGTATTTCACTGGAACCGGTGACCGAAGATGACTCACTCGCGTAACTCGCTGCGGGATGTATTGTTGTCGTTCTGCCAGCCCTAGATCGTGGTGTGTCTTCGATGGCACTGATTACATCTGTATCTGTGGGAACCAAGATTATCACATCCTGTTCTGCGCCATCCTCCCGGGGTGCGATGTTGGGTGAACAGGTTTTAGAATTGACGGTGGGGGTTATTGACTGCATTTTAATAATCGAATGAAGCAAGGAATTATCTGGAGAAAACGGGAGACACTCAACATATAACCGCGCGAGTATCCTCTCACTAAGCGTCGTTTTAATAATATACTGCACTTCAACAAATAACATTTTTTGGGGCGGGGAGGGGATGATAGTTGTTCAGGCGCATCAGGATTACGCAAAGCTCTGTCCAACACACCCTGATGCTCTTCAGTAGTCAAGCCCCACAGGCACTGATCAAAGTTTCTTGTGGCGCAGAGGGTATTTGCTTTTCACGTAGCACCGTTCAGCTGAAATTCAAGTAGCAGTGTACTTTCGTATTTCCGACGCATTGAACATCCCCCACAAATTTCTTCGCACCAATCGGTACGTTCATCTGCACACGCAGGGACGATAGTAAAACTTTGTGTTTCGTTAATGGTTTTGAATTTTTACGCTGATGTCGCACGGCGTGTCAGCTTTTGTTGATGGTGTGGTGCACACAAAATCATCAGCCCACCAAATTCCAAGTACCAAGCTGTGTCTACAGATGTAGTTGCTGCCTCATCCAAACAGAAGCCAACATAAGTATGCTTCAGTGTCGCCCAAGTGTTTGTTTTCAAAGTTGTGAAATATCTTGCAACAAGCCTCGCCTGTCGTCGACCCGAGCGACCCACAACTCTACCACCGAACACCTATTTCACGGAGGGGCAACTGTTTCCAGTTAATCACACGTATAACCACCGTAGTACTTCAAGTACAGGACTTCGTAAATTTGAGTTCTAAATCTTCCGGCTAGCATCATGAGTTCTTACGAGGGTAAGTCTTACATCATCTCTGTGATGTCACGAAGTATTATTTCGCTTATGTGATGAAGATGTGGAGAAAGCAACTGCAGTATACAACCGTGAACGTGTTCAAGCACCACGATCCAACTGGGACGAGACTGACCGTAATGTCTCTGAGCCAACTTCCTTACCTATGAACCAAAATTCACCAGGTAGGTATTCTATCATAAATAGAATAACATTGTTACTTCGCTCATATTGTCGAGATTCCACGAAGTACAATATCGATCTCGGGGCCAACGTATACGATCCGACGCAAAACCAGCCACCGCGATCGCTGCAGGACGAGATGAATCAGAATTTAAAATCGACATTAGACATAACGCCAACTTCCTCAACAAGAAATAGCAACTCTCCAAGTGATTATCCTGCAGTTGTAGCTGGTGCTTCACTTACACTGCATAGGGGATCGATATCCGCCACTCGCTAACGTACATGAACAACTATTCGGAAGTGCTGAAGTATATGATCGGGAACAGGTTCAGAAACCACGGTCTTACCGCGATGATCCGACCTTAAACTCAATATCTACACCCAGACTGACATCCACCTCCCCCGCTGAGATTAGTGTCTTCAGCTCAGAAGGTAAATCTTCATTGATTTGATGTCGATATTGCTCGGCTTATGTCGCATAGATTTGCAGTATCATGGGCTTCAACTACCAGGCTCAGCAGCCGTATATGATCGCGAACAGGTTCAACTACCATAGTCCTTTCGGGACAACACGGCAGCAAACTCGGGGTCAAAGAAAACAAAATCCAGGAAGAAACCGAAGACAAGACCGACGAAGAAAAGTTGGTGGGCAAGGTTGTGTGGATAGTGTCATTGTATGCAGTTATTGGATTCCCGGTGAGATAGTCGAGGTTTAGACATTTAGCCATCGTTCCTGTATGTGTCGACTTATGTTAGATAGAAATGCTTGAGAATAGTTCATTTGTCCAATTGTTGTGTTGTACATAGGTTTGCGGATTTTGGACACCTTGTCCGCACAACGAATTCCTTCCACTCTATAAATATTGCGCTCCAGCGGCTGTTATTGCAAATATCCTGGACTTAATGAACATAATAATCCATGTGGCTAGATAGTGCTTGAATTTAACATGAAGTATTTCTCTACCAGGGATATCTTGGTTAAATTCGAATAATCTACCTATTAATATCATTAATATTATTATACAAGTGTTAGGAACTAGTGTTCGGCACGAGAGGAGACATCCTAGGACCATTTTCTAGCAGGCGCCGGGACAACTCAGCGCTGAGAATAATGTCTCATGAATAAACCTTTACGGCCACTAGGGAGAGACCGAGAATACTCCGTAATTTCCGCCCTTCTCATTGTCAGCTATATACCCTGGGTTAGGCAATATAAGTGATATACTTTCAAAAAGTTTAACTAGTTTTTAGACCGTTCAGCAGCGTTCTCGTCTCGTATCGTCCCGTGTCAAACACTACTCCGAACTCCTCTTCTTCCAGTCACTTTGATGTTCCTGCTAATTTACATCAAAGGCACGGTACAAACGACGGTAGACTACTGCACCACAACTAAGGGGAAATGAGCACTATCATAATCTAGATAGAGTGAATACAGCAAAATTAAACTGCATCATCAGTTGTAACTCTGCTTGAGGAAGTGCGATAATGTTACGATATGGAAGAGGAGAACCGTGTGCATAGATAGACTTAAGGTACAGAGAAGAGAGAAGGACAAAGACTCGAGATATACACAGGAGGCATCAGCCCCTGCTACAGTGACCGTGTACCAGATCTGTAACACCGTCCCATGTACATATGTAGCAGATAATGTTGCATAAATAGATCTCAGCTTTCGTATGGCCGGAGATGATGCCTCCTATTGGAGATTACTGGCATTCAGCCGTCTCTATATATAGATGTGTATGCACAAATTCATACATAGACTACCGTATGTATATGGCCTTCTCGGCCCTCTTATATAGTACAATCAAGCTTCTCTATAACTACTTTGAACAGATAACGCGATATGAAAATCCCGACCTAGACTGCTGGATAGCGACGTTCAAATTAGTACGGCAGCTTCTAACCTTGGCATTATGCTCGAAATTGCCCATAATGTTTTGTAAATATCTGTATGTAGATGAGGCCAGCGGGGTGACGAGTATCTCGGGCAGAACTAACCAAAAAAGTTTGGGCATGGCCTATAATGTTTAAATTTACGGCGAGGCTCTTCTCAGACAACTTCGTAGCCTGGTAAAGAGCTCTCAGTGCTTGGTCCGGTCCAGTTAGTTCCACCTCGTCGATGAGTCTGTTGAACAGCTGTAGGGACGTGGCTATGCACCGCATTCCTGTGTTCTGTAAACTCTCGTTTCAGTCACATCACTGAAACCTAATGATACCCAAAGCAATCACATGCCCCTGATCTTACCAGACGTTCGGAAGACAGGTACCGTACATACCCCAGTGCATCCGGGAGTGCATTACATTATCTATCGAGATCAACTCGGGGGTTCGGTATAGTTGTCGGGAGTGCTAACTACTGATATCCGGCCTCCTCCCATGTCTGACTGGAATTTGTTTCTAGCGGTATATTTCGGTTAAACTGTAGTACCAATTCCATTGTCGACCCTGAGCATAAACAATGACTCATATATCGCGCATCACGAACTTCTGTTGGCGTCGCTTGCGGGGAACGTTCGAAGAATTCGATGAAGACCACAAGCTTGATACTGGGTAGACATCTGAAACACAAAAAAGATGGCACTATTCTTTCTGTGCGAAGCTGTAATCAGCGTTTCGTTCTGAGCAAACATACATAAATCATAAATTATCATTCGGCACGGTGACAGGAGTATTGGCAGTCAGGTCCAGAGATCACCGAAAATGCCCGAGAGCTGTAGTTCATGGTTTCAAATGCAAGGTTTCACATTGCGTACAGCCTCGGAACGGCTACTGTTGCGGGTTTGACGGACTCGGTGTATGTACACAGCTTATCTCCTGCGCACGTGGCTGTCGGAGCGCTATGAACAGTCGTTTCTCGGGACCGAACACGGCACTAGCCCGATGATCTCAGTTAGCTGCGTCCACCAGTATGTAGCTCGTTATTGACTAAATTAGCGACACTCGCATATGTCGGGCCACCTCTTCTACGGACTGTGCCAAGGCGACAGAAGAGACCACGACGTTCCACCTGGCTACCCACAACTAAATTTCCGCTCTGTCATAGGACTCCCTCCACAACCGTGAACGAAACCCACCGCCTTATAAAAAGTGCAATTGCTACTGTGATCTCTAGTATTAACAACAGTAACCATACGCTTCATTTAATTTACAGTTGGAATCGTGCGCACGTTTTTTCCGGGCTAGTAATGCATATGATATCTATTTCAACAATTTAGATATTTCCTGTAAATACCCTGGCACTTTACTGTATGAAAAAAATCGGGGTTTTTGCAGACAGACGCAAGTTGGTCTATTGGGATAAACAGTCGTTGGACCATCATCGTCGCGTTAAGGACGGTCGGTAGTCTATATATGAACATGGTTCTCTCCTCCATATTGCACTAACTGAATCACTTGGGTATCACTCGTTCGTTACCAGAGGACACATGTTACGATATGGTGAGAACCGTGTGCATAGACTATGGTACAGAGAAGAGAGAAGGAGAAAGACTTGAGATATATACAGGAGGAATCAGCCCTTTCAGCAGTGACCATATATCAGATCTGTAACATCAGTACATCTGTAACACACTAGGTTTGCCGTCCAAATTTAAATTAGTACGTCAAAAAGTCCCACATTTTCCTGCCCTAGAAATGTTGTCCCAAGGTTGGCTGAGCCTGAGGAGGAAGACGCAGCGTTTTCTATCCCTGATCAGCAGTACCACCGATATCAATATGATAAGTGGTGGAGGTGATATCGTTGAGGTCGTGTGAGCCTTGGTAAGTGAAAGGTGCTTGGTGACAGAATGAGAGTAACGACCGTTTCTTGTGTAGCTTGGCAGAATGGGAATAGCTGTGGCGCGAGTGGAAGTAGTAATGGAGCTTGTTGGTCTGCCGTCTCTGTGATAGAATATAATCACACCTGTAATATTTATATTTCGTTACTACCAAGTCTATTTGTAATTGTGAGGTCAAAATATTTGAGGTATAGTTAGAGCTGAGACTTTGCCGAAACAAGGTACCGGAGACACTCGAATTGGGTTGAACTAGCGCGTCAATATCCCGCATAATGATACTCTATTAGGGAAGCTGCCCTCTAATAGGTAATTTAAATCTTTTCGCGAGACTATTAGTTTCCGAACCTTTGCCATATATAGCAATTCCACAGCCGCTAACCCAACCGAGGACGTATCTCATATCCAGAAACGAAACGGTAGAGAGAACAGGGTAGTTATACGGACCATCACCAATGGAAGCTGCGTAAAGAGACATAAGTCGACGTCCCCAATCCAGACAACCCTCACCTACACACAAACAAGCGAGTACAGATTCAAATAATTACCCACATGCATCCAGTTGGCTGCCACAGCTGATGCCTTCTGTCGTACTTGACGAAAAACCAAGAAATAACATAACATAACCCACGAATCTCCCAATACACATTAAAAGGAACAACCTGAACTACAAAAGAAAACATCTTGTATTGGACCTACATATACAGATCCGTCGAACTCGCCAGCAGCTCTGATAACCCTAGCCGTATTTATTGGAGATATTGAGTTCGCAAAAAACTGCGGAGAACTCGCAACCCCATTCAATGTTGATTAGAACTCAGGTCTAGGAAAAACTTTACAGGCTTTTGCATGCTTTTTCTTGTAGTCTGAGCGGTCTTTGATCCACCTGTTACAGTGCCCACAGATAACATTTCTTCCATGAACAGATCTCTCGTGCCGACTGCGATTAGATCCTGAGGAAAACATCTCCGGGCAATGTCTGCACCGGGATTGAGATCGGGCTTGCACTGCACAAGCTGGTGTCTTTGCCGAGTCGAAATCGTTGAGTGCCTCGCTCTCCACATCCCCGAAGGAAAATATGTTGCCACCAGGAAATTCAAGGCCAGTTTCATCGTCAGAAGTCGATATTCCGAGCTGATGCAAATGGGATGTACAGAGAGCACAGATTTCCAGCACTGGTCCAATTGCGTCATGCTATGTGGTACATTAGTCCCCTGTCATTGAATCCATTGGAGCGGTAATATTATTACCGGTGCTTGTTCTATCAGCAACACCTCAACTTCTGGAACTGTTCTCAATACACCGTCATGTAGCCCCTTAATGATTCCCCAAAAAACGTCGCCATCGAAGAAGCACAGTGAAGCACTATTGTGGGAAACAAGGGAATATACTCCGTAGGCGAGAAATGTATCCGCAATGTATGTTTGTCGCTCGATGTTAGGTGGCAAAGAGTACGATGGCCACTCGCATCGTATGGTACTAACGCTTCCTACAGTGCCCAAGGTTACTAATTGTAACAGAATGCCAACCCTTTACCGGAACGAGCAGTGTTCAGCCAGTGTCTTCGTATCAATGAGCTTATGCAGGGCTTATGCAGGGAGACAGGATGGGATATTAACCGTGGTGGCCCTGCAAAAACTCATTGGCAAGATGACATCCGGCGTCAACATTGAACGACAACACTTCCAATAAGGGAAATTTTTACTGGGACTTTAGGTGGGGTGTACATTCTAACAGCATCACCCCATTGGGAGAAGTTTTATGCATTAGTTCAAATCACGCAGTGCACCTATTACCACGCCCCGCCGTTGTAAGCAGAAGCGAGGCGGCGCCGTTTCTGGCTACCTAGGAACACATAGACACCAACATGGCGACTGGAAAAAACATTGATATTAAATTGCAAAATCACGTCTATTTACTATATAGGCCGTGCTAATAAAAAACCGTGGGTTTTTTTTGTCCTTATCGGTATCGTTTCACTACAGTTGCCAGGCAACCGAATAGAGAAACAACACCAGACAACAAGCCTTTAATATCAAAAGAACCGCTGAATTGTGGCAATTCTGCAGTTCCCACCTTGCATCGGGATCGGACCCGTTGCGTATTACAGGTGTTGTTGTGCCTGGGTGTGAACCGCTGCACTGTTCAGGACTGAGATTATAAATCTAGTGCCTGCCTCGGAGTGTAGTCCTGAGGATTATCCAGATTTTGCCTGTCGCCGGGGACCGTCCCGTACTACGACTAAACAGCAATGGGATCCAACGGAACTCCGTTTTCACCTGTTGCCGAAGGCAATCTGCGTATTGCAGATGTTGTGCGTTGGCGTGTACAACGGCACGGTTCGGGACTTGATCACAAATCGATCACAGAACCCGCCTGGGTAGGGTCTCGCGATCGGTCGTTCACGAGATCCTATTCTATCCCAGGGAAAAACCAGTTTTGCCTGCCGCCGGGGACAATCCCGATTGCGGCTGAACAGCAATGGGATCCAACGGAAATTCCGTTTTCACCTCTTGCCGAAGACAATCTATCTTGCGATATCGATGGAACGGCAACGGAATCTAGATCCCTTTTCAATCCCGCGCTGACCATTGCCGGTGCAGCTAACTTCTCCCTCAGTCATGTTGCTGCCAGAAATGCACCCTCACCCCCCTTGCAAATCGTGCAATCGTACCTGAGCATTGGGATACTATATGCGAATTGTCAGCCTTATGTTCGGAACCCGGAATAAGGTATTCGAGGGGATAGGGTTCGGGACAACATGACATGCACTGGTATTTGCACACGGATCGACTAGGAACCGTCTATGACACCGTCGCATGCACCACCCGTGCGATCTTCGTGACAGCTTTAGGGGTTTCAAGTTACATACCACTGCATTGACCAACTTGGAATTCAGAAGCCTGTACATCAAACACTGGGCCCACCAAAGCGCATGATTGAGGTCTGCCTGCGATGCATTCGGCCGTAGACTGGAACTCGGGGTTTTCAGCGGGGCTGGTTGCAACATCTCGCAGGGGATCGGTATCGATTTCTTGTATCCACAGTGGTGTTTGAGATAGAGCCGAGCGATAAAAGAGCTCCAAACCGGGATGCAGCTGGCTATCGGTGGACATTGCGAGTGGGATAACGAACGCTATCTTGTCATGTCAGCCCCCAACACAGGCTCTCGAGAATCGAAAATTGGAGACTCTGTTGTACCGTTAGAACGACAAAGGTTGCAAAGACAAAAATATAGAACGTGTATTCCGCAATTGTATATGTATGTCGCGAGTCAGAAAAGCGCGACTGCAAAGACGGGAAAATATCGCTGTTATATATCCGGATCCTAGTGGTATGTACATTCCATACGATGTCTGCAGCTGAAACAGATAGATAGAATGGTAGGCAAAACATCCTGTCTGCGTGGCGATACACTGCAGTAAATCCTATCGTTACACTGCTAATTAGATGAATATTACATCCTTTCGCATCCAAGGCGTGAAACTTTGCCTTTAACGTGCGTGCAGTGGCCAGATAATGGACAGCAATAGGATTGTTGTGCATGCAGTGGCCGGATAATGGATAGCAATAGGATTGTTGTGCATGCAGTTGCCGGATAATGGATAGCAATAGGATTGTTGTGCATGCAGTACCCTGCAAGACCCGATCAATCCGGAGTAGGAGCCTTGCATTAGTTTTCGTAGGATTTTACCCCCACACCCCCGGATCTGCGATCGACGCTTCTTTCAACAATTTCTAATTTGGATCTGGAAAGCCATTGGGCCTTGCATGAATGAGCGTGTTCTGCATTCAGAAATTCATACACAGACGAAGTGGGACAGGCCATCATTCCGTTCCCCACCCACCGAGCGCTAGAATCCTATCGTCACTAATTAGCCTAGGGAGTTACAATTGTGTATGGACAGGTCAGAAGAAGTCATAGGTTACAGAGAGGAATATTAATTACAATTAATTATCATTGGCTACTACCGACTCAGCAGCTCAGACCCCACTCAACACGAACGATCTGCGCACTATCCAAAGCACACTGTATCATTGGTATCATTCAGACAACCCTTATCTTAGTACGTGTTCTAGCTACCGTGCACCAAAAGATGCCATATCGTTGCATTCGGGTCATTGGCTAACTTCCATGGCAGCTGGAAATTGAAGGCTATATATTAACCCCAGTTGCCGGATAGGACTGAATGGAACCCTGCAAGTTCTTATCGTGACCCAAGATAAACTGGGCTGGACGACCATTTTTATCATTGCCAATTTGCCATCAAGGGTTAGGGGATCCTCACTGGGGTATGCGAATGTGCAGACAAACGCACGCTCGTATCTGGAGTCGATGTCCGTCTTATTAACAGGTATCAAGGCTGGGGAAAAGTTAACGGCTGGCGTACAGGATACATAGGAATACCGGATGCGCCGGTTTTGACATGCATGAAAATCCGGCTCAGGTTGTGACAAAGTCTTCCATAGTTGAAACTTGAAACTTGAAACTTGACAACGGTTGATGCTGTACTTCATTCCACTTGGAAAATTGTGGTTCGAGTCATAATGAGGTTTAAATTGCTCAAAATTACTCTTGTACTCCAATGCTACAGCGCTTCCGAATCAATTGTATGCAAGTCTAGCCCGCTTCTATCTATAACGCCGGCGGTCTATCAAATACAAAAGATGGCTGCAGGATCCAGGGAGCATGTGAGACCAATCGAGTCCCCGTGAGTTTCATCAGGTATCGTTCCGATTCCCGTAAACGTGAAGGATAGCTACAGACATTCCAATAGTCCGGGTAAAGGCAGGACTGGAACGGTGCGATAATACCCATGGAAGTGAAAAACGGCTGCGGAAGACCAGGGTAAAGATGTCAAAACAAAGACCGCAGTCCACGGGGCGCCGTAAGTAAAAAACAAACACAAGGCAGAGTCGAGGCAACTAAAGCAACTATAACTGTATATTTTTTGAAAAATAAATCGGAATTATCCTTACTCTATTTGATATCTCCTCATTCTCAGTACGGGCGACTTCGGCAACCTCTGGCTAAATACATCCACCACTTCCGTTAGAATCTGGACGCTAATCCTCAGGCGTACTCATGTTAGCCGTTCCGATACCATCCTACGGTTATTTATACGAGGTATGTCATTTCAGTGGAGACCCGTTTCTTGGGCCCCAAAAAACTACAGTCGGACCGGAAGGTTGGGACACCTGGATAGTTATTAATAAATGCGGGAAGATTTCGCAATTTGAACCCTATAGTATGACCACCTACTGTGATATATAGTGACTGTCAAAGCCTCCCTATACGAGAGGGTACACCTGTAATAATCTGAACTACACTAGTACTAACTGAGTGTAGAGGGTCAGTGCTGGGGTTCTGAGTTCGGAGTGATTGAGACGCCCACATTGCGTTGAGATACACCATGTCAGAATTGCTGCTTCGAGTAGGTATCCAGTCAGTTTCATGGATGCTTTGGTATAAATCCCCGCCACAAGTTACCGGGTAGGAAAATATTTTTAAATGCAAGGATCCATATAGCATCATTATTAAAAATAACTACCGCCTTGCAAGTTTGGTACGTCCGCTCGGCAGTCAAGCGCCGGTAATACTTCGTTCAACAAGGGCGCACGTCCTTGCAGTCAACTCGCGCCAAACCCAGGTCTGGCGCAAATACAAACAATGGGTTACCTATGGGTGTTGTTGATAGCATACTGACCCTGCGTGATTAACCGCGATCCGTAAGGTATATACACTAGGATATAGATGAGCACCTGTGATGGACAGCATGAAACTAGAATTGCTAATTTTGTATCTTCTATCTGTAGTCATTCTTGTTGCTCGCAAGGTTGGACGCTCGCTAGGTAGCAGCCACAGCAGTTATATGTTTCATCAGATAGGAGCGAGAAAGAGTCGAAGGCTTCGGCAGCGTTAACACAGCTGTAACTTTCGCCTAAATCAAGCGCCCACGAAGGTTTCGCCCGCAAAGTTCATCTATCCGATATTTCTAAGATTGGTAAGGATGCAATACCCACACCCAAGGGATATGTACTTATCAAAGTATTTAGAGGCCCCGAGGAATGAACACGACCCACTTCCTACGAAGAAATTCAGATTCCAAACGAATCGATCGCGAAGATGGAAGACTAGATTAATGTTTCTCCCTACATCACTTGGACCTATGATATTTTACTTGTTACCCTCATTCTTTTACCTAGGCTCATTCTACGACGACTTCGACAACCCTACTCTTTGGGCACGCTGCCCGTCGATCGAAAACCATTTGATTATGAAGATCTTCTCAGCAATTTTTTTATTGGAAGCTATGGTGGTTGGGCCGTGGTCTTTTGGGAGGCAAAGTCTATTAACGTTGTTTGGGACCTTTGTGTTGGTCGTGGTGGGCAATTGACCATGTTCTGGATAGCTGGCAAAGTCTATATAGCTGTCTTGGACCGAGTTCTCGAATCTAGATTAATAAATGTATCTACGACCTCTATATCTTAGTCGCATATCTTAAATAACATGGAGCTCATTGAAAGTATGGATTAAGCGATTGTTTACACCTATTTCGTTCCCACCCAAAACACTCTTTATGTTTACTCGGTTCTTTATTTGCTTGCCTTTCCAACCTTGGCCTCGGCGATAACTAGTTATGTGGCACTTAGTGTTAATAAAGTTCAGATGCGAAACAGTACAATGGTGGACTTTAAGGATTTCACATCTAGTAATTGGCTGCAGGGTAATGGCGATCCGAACACGTATATCGTGCTCGGAGGGGAACGGCATACCAAGGACTACGTTATACAAAATTGTGCAGAAACCGTCTATGTGGATAGATATAGTTGTCTTGTCTCAAAACCTCTACATCACTGTGTGTGTGTTGCACCTGATATGGTTGCTTGGAATGTACGGCCTTTGGGACGATGCTTGTAGGAAAAGGCAGTTATACCGAGCTAGACGGCAGTTGGGTATATATCGAGGGATTGTCGATATAGCTACGGGCATGAGTAACGATCTCGGATCACACACTTGTGCATATTCGGATGCAGAATTACAAAAGGCAATATCAAGCAAGCGTCTATAAAAGGACTGTCATATCATCAGTCGGATGGCCAGTCGCTTCAGCTTGCCAGTATATCCTGGAAACAGCCTGTGGTCGAGCGGGTTTGAACCTGAGTTTGGAGGATGAGTATGCGTATACTAGGTTAGGCGAAGAATCTCCGCGACAAAAGTCTGAGACAGTGTAAGTTGCGGAATAACATTAGGAAGAGGAAGATGGTGAAATTGCAAGCGGGAGGATATTAGGTGGTTAAAAATGGGAAATGATGAACTTGATCAGAACGGCATTGGGGAAGGTGGGGATCGGGTTCAGTCGAATTCTCCAGTACCGTGATCGATGACGGATGAAGGTTTGTAAATAATGATGACGATATCACCATCAATTGTCTCTTATCTCTAGGTCATTTCATCCACTCTGTCGAACTGTACTTGATTAAACTGGCAGTTCTGAACGGCGGTATGTATAAGGACCTTGGCGCTAGTTAGAATGAGCAGTTCGAAGTTAGGCTGAAAAGTGAACCACAGGAAGGGAACGGGATAGCCCAAAGATCGAAATCCAGTAGGTTCAGGATGGGATTTCGTGTCATATCATATCAAATGCACAAATACGGCCAGCGCTCTAGAACGGCGGCCATTTATGCTTTATCATCCCCAGTTTTACCCAGTAGTGTAACTCCTGTCAAAATATCGCGTTTTAGTCCGGTGGAAATGCCGTCTTGGCACAAGCACGGGACCGAGTCGGGACTGGAATCCGATCCCGATTAGTTCCGTTACCACAAATAATAGACTTCTGTTTTTATGTTGCACGGGATATCCGCCTACGAGTTCGTTCGAAGTTCCTGTACAGTTTGAAATGATTTATAGTATTGCTAGTGGTGGCAAATGAATGTACGCCTGCTCGACACCATTCTTGGTTGACAAATGCAGTATCCGCTCCAGTCTTGCAGCCCTTTTGACGATTCAAGGGATGGGGGCTGCTGATCATAAAAATCCGACGTGAAAGTGGTGATAAATTATGATTGATGCGGGGTGGAATTGAAATATTTCCCAGTCGGCTTTTAGCTGCGCTGGCTTTAACCATGATTACATAGCCTCGGCAATTCGAAATGAACCCTTACCCTCCACTATTCCCTAACACTTTATCGCGCAGTATTGTCCACTTAGTAGTACCGTGTGCTAAGATATCATGTCCTCCGAAGCTATTGAGTGAATTCTTTTCAAATGGGCGAGTGAGGCTGCAATGCATATTATACCAAATCGCTGCTCTCGAGTCTGTCATTGTTTAAATGACATCCGAAGCTACTCTAGTTGCACTAATCCTAACAATGCCTGAGAGAGGTATATATTAGAACCAAACACAGAAATACGGGCAGTAATGATCACATTGACATATACAACTGATAAAACGCAATGAGGTTTTCCGAAGAACAAATCAGGAACCAATAGGCCATATTCTATGCAGTACATGCAGAGTTGATTTGAGGTCCACAAATGTATAAGAACTCACTCCCACCACACACTCCCAAAATATCAGAGGTGGCATTGTGATTAATAATATCCCTTTCTCGACTCTTCGCTGAGCAACTTGCCATCGTGGGAGACCGTGTTGAACCTGTGATAACAAAGCGCTCTTGAATAATGCGCTTCAACTGCCGCTCCTACGACATATGTTTTGTTGTATCTTCGCAGCGATTCGACTATCTCGCAGGCAATGCCGCTAGTATCGTTGGCAACTGGTTGAACAATGTGTTAAAATACTATTGTTCAGCTACTTACCACTCATACAGTCGTTATATGGTACGTATTGTTCCAATCATCGAGAATTATTCCAACATTGATAGTATGTACATATCCTGCCGAGGTTAACGTGAACTAAATAAGCCAATAATAAAATCCTTCAGATCAAAGTCGACACAGTATATAGCACAGCAGTAACCAGGATAGCACATAGTACATACAACACTGTAGAAAATAATGGCACACATTCGAAATACAAAAAACCGCACATAAATACAGACAGCACGCACCAGAAGAAAAGACAGCCCACGCCAGCCACTTGACAATAGGAAAGAGCTTGCGCGGAATAAAAGGCAATACACCAAAGACGTACGTCTCACTAGCCACGAAGCAACGAAACAGCACGTTCAACATAAAAAAGGCTATAGCGATGACAGACATTAACGACAGCATATTCATCAAAACGTCATGGCCGTTCCCATGCTCATTTTCTCACCCTATTAGCAACTATTCAAAAATTGTATCGGCGCCCAGTAGTTTTCCCGACACCCACCACCCGGCGCTCTGCTCCTGCTAACCGTAGGAGACCGCAATGGTCGCCGAATTATCGGCATGGACATTGCCTTCTTCACCCTTCTTAGATTTGCTAGCCACTCGCTGGGCACTCTCGCTTGGCTTTCCTCAGAATCCAAAATTTTCTTTGTTACCATTGCCAGAGCCTCGATCGTCAATTTTGCAGTTCCTCCTAAAAGCGGCTCCAGCACTCGTGATGGGATGATGAAAACGTTGTTAAGCTTGACGTAGCTTGGTCTAAACGTTACAGACGGTGTTCCAGTCCACTCTGTCTCGAATAGCTCACTTGTATCCGGATGCGGATCCGCTGGAGCGAGCGGTATATGCCCCAGTCGTAGACTCCGTTGAGACGGGAACTTCGTCGTTATCTATGCGCAGCATCAGTAACTAGTTGATGTGAGTAGAGGAAAGGTACGGACCGAGCAAACCATAATGTCGGCTCCTTGACTGCAAAGGATCAGTACTGGGTGGTCGAGGAAGTAATACGGAATAAAAGCATCGATAGGATCAACGAATGGAAGCCATAGGATGTCGCCAATGTAGAAATCCATAGTTCGCAGAGGTTCTGGGTGGGTATACGAGAGTGGTGTAGGGTGCTTCAGGTCACGTTGTACTAGTGCTGCAGTGTTGCAAATCCAAATGGTTTCCAAGGTTCTGTTGCGGCGCTTATATGCCTTTGTAGAACACGACGTGGCGGAGTGAAATTGCCGGGTGACGTTTATCAATGCTCAGCCGATTGGTTTGCTATTTTGTACACGTCGTTGTTGACGTCCGCATATGCAGTCTCTCATGGATGAGCTAACTGGGGCGAGATTTACCGTGTCCGTGTACTCGGGATACCTGTAGCACCGCGTGATGCCTGACGCATTGCTCTTATTTGTCCACTCTGTCAGCCGTGCTGGCTTCAATGCAAGTTCAAGACTTTGGGGCGAATAAGATATTGCCCTCTGGGTTGCGTATGTCTCCTGTGGTGCTACAAATAAACCGGAGACCCCCAGAATTTACATTCCGATCTGGAGGGAATTGAGATGTGATTGATCTATTATAGCCATGCGACACAAGAGGACGAACGTATCTTTGAGCTTTGACATCCTAAAGATTGGCCTGGTTCAGTATAGATAGGATAAAATATTTCTGACGTGGCTACTCGCTCGGATTAGCCCAATGGCTTGTGAATTCAAACTTGAAGTGTAGGAAACAGGCTAAAGTTTGGTGCGCGGTAACTTTTCCCGCAGCCAATTCCTATCTGTCTCACTTTGCCTTGCTACCCAAGCAAATGAAAAATTAGTTCCGGCATTGCCAAGAGACAAACTAGGGCGGATGTAACCCCACATTATCTTACCTTAGCGAGGACTGGTACAACAAATCAGATAGAGTCTGTCGTGGAAACCGGGGGATACAAGAATTGAGACCATCTAGCAACGGGAATCCCTAACTTTAGAGCCTCAGGACCCGCTACCCACCAATTCCGACCACCTAATCTCCACTGTTCACTCTAATGCAGCCGTTGGAGATTCTTATCTCGCAATGCATGCATGGCGATTAGCGAGATTCCAAAAGGAGCGCAGGCTCACTATTAAAGAAAACAAATGCATTACCAGCAGCATTAAACTGAGTGCAAAGCCTCTTACAACTCGCATAATCCAAATTCCCGCCCACTCCCTCTTACACCACAACGGCAGCCGCACTAAACTACCAACAGGTTCTTGCCCAGACATACGAACAACTAATAACCCCACCTATTCTAGCGATTCTCGAGGTGTAACGGAGACTTTTTGTGCTTGCTGACACCACCACCCGGTTTCATTTTGCATTCGCAAACATCGCACCAGAGCTTACCACCCCGACCTTTCTTCCGACCATGCGATTTCTTTTTCTTCCCTTTCTTCCCTTTCTTCCCTCCTTTATTTGACTTGGGTGCGGTATTGGGCGTAGAGCGTGTGGCACTAGTGCCTTGGACAGGAATATATTCATTGTCTGCGTTGGCGCCCGACTCGCTGGCGGCGCTCGACGATCCCGACAGTGAGTCCGCATCTTCATGGTTTGTACCATTGCGAGTTGTAGATACACCATCACCAATTGAAAGCGCCCCGACCATCTAGACATTGAATACAAGTAAGCAGCGATTCATAGAAGACCTAAGTTGTCCAATGTCGCACCTCTTCAAGTGTTTCATCAATTCAACAGGCACCGAAGTGGTGTTCGTAGCGGTCATGTTCTTCTGTCGCCTAAGGTGTGGCAAGCTATATAAGATGTGGTTCTCCAAGCCACGGTGATCAGGATACGTCATATGGCAGAGGTTACAGTGATATCGGTCAGAAGCGTCTTCGTACTCGTCGCGGGGATCATTAGCCGGGATCAACGCCGCGATATCTTGACGAGGGGGTGTGGGCGCAGCAACTCTCTGCGATGTATTTCGGCGTCGTCGGGTGAGATTGCCGGCTTTCTTATCTGCTGCCTTGTGCTTGTTGGTGTAGAAATGAGAAACGAGGGCGCGACGGTCCTTGAATGAAAGATTGCACGCATTGCAATGGGGAAATGGACCTGTGTCAGCCATGGCTTGCGATTGTAGTGTCGAGTTTCGGTGGGACTGAGTCTTTTGGCGGAGCGGGATCATGATGAGTATAGATATAGCGAGATTTTGGCCTGTAGCCAATCACGGTTTGACAGCAATATCCCTATAGTGCTTGCCTACGTGCTTACCTCGCCGGTCATAGTAGAGGAAGGAGCGAGCATTTCTGGAATGCCTACGAATCACCATACCGACCGGAATCGTAACAGCGGCACGGTAAATGTTACTTTGGATGCTTCCTTGAGTTGATTGATTGATCTTCTCGAGGCCAGAAGGCCCGTATATATACAGACTTGTCTCCCATATTCACAACCATATTCGTCTCCATATCTATCTCCGTTTGCTCATCCGTTTGCACTGATATGAGCTGCTCTGCACTGATACGAGCCGCACTCCTGAGGCATATCTTCATACACCAACTGCATATCAAACAGTCCTGAGCTGTGAGGCTCACGATGCAGGTACACATGCAACAGTTAACGTTAGTGAAGTACCGAGTGACAGGTTCATGATTGCGAAGTTCGATATTTCAACCAAAATATTTCATTTTTGTATGTAGCCGAATATCCGTTCTTTTCTTGCCTCAAGAGCAAAGTGAATGAAGTATCCCTACCGTGCGTGTGATTAGGGTGCGGGCACGTTTGAGTGAACTACGGAACGAGAATAACATGACGGCCGCGGACAATAAGTGAAACTTCTCGGGATATCATCTTTGCAAAGTAGCTAGTATCAATTGATACCATTACAAGATGCGTGTTTCTAATCAATAGACAGTTTCATGGTACAGTCCACATAGCCACTGTTAGCGTCACATGCGGAGGACAAACGTTATTGAAGTAGCTGATGTAGTACATCCTGACTCTTAGATCATTCTTCAAGCTCTACCGACAGAATTATTTTGCATAGGAATATATGAGACGGTTATTTTGAATAATAGAGCCATTCGGGGGTTATCCTACACAATAACCTTTGAAGATATGATATTCCATTATCCAATACGACATGGTTACAATTAGAACCTTAACCACACGAATCTGCATGTGTCCGCCGAATAGACTTGCCTCCCGTGTTGCATTCTTCACCGTGCTTAGGGGTGGTGGCTATTCGGTAGAGACACGGAGGGCATATGTACACCAATGGGAATGCCCAGGTGTATGGAATGTATTCATTCGGTCACGGCTGTATATATTATTGGGATTCTGATCATTTTAAAAATTTGAGTTATGACATAAATAACGGATTATCTGAGAACGAATAAATTGCGATGAGTGTAAGCAGCACCTGATCACGGGATCTATAGATTTGAAAGCATCCCAGCAGTTAATTTCCTCGGTGGTGCTGATGATAAAGATCTGCTGCAAGACACGTCAATCTCCGGTTAATTGGAGATGTTGGTAGTATATGGTGTAACGTTGATGCGCAATTTGGGGAACGTCTGCCGCATGTTGCAGAGTTTGTGGTTGTGTATTTGGGTGTAGTGGCACCGAGTTGTATTGGTCCGCGAGTTGAGGAGAGTTTATGCGGGGCTGCAGTGATGCTGTCAAATGATAGTGTTGTGCACGAGACAACCGAAAAAATGTCTCAGCAAAAAGCGACGCAATGCGTGTGGAACGATAGTTTCCTCTCGGGACTGTGTAAATAAAGCACCCTCAATTCCACAGAGCTTCCACCAATCGATCCATCAATTACCATCAGATCGCCAGTTCCATCAGAAAATACTGATATTCTGCTTCTATTTATATCTCGGTATACCAAGCCAATACTCAACTGTCTGGTCCCATTTTGTTTCCAACTATGCTTTACAAAAGCAAATCTCTATATATTGACACGTGAAACAGTGTGATATCGCATATCGATTCTCTTCTCTTTATCCTACTATCGATAATGAGACTAAGCATTGACGGTCTCATTGACCCCTTCAGCACATGCGCCCAATCTTACGATATGATCAACCTTGGGGTCTCCCGCGAATGGGATTATCAAGTTCTTCTCACAAAACTTAACGTCGAAAAGATGCTGTTAATAACCTGGGGCAAAGCTGTTGGAATATATACTCTAACAGATCAACAACGGGAGCACCAAATTACACGTTCCTGCAGGAAGAAGTTACTCAAACCAAATATACGCAAAGAAGTACTCAATATCCTAAATCGCATTCAGCATACCTTCACAGATCCACATACGCTGGTAAATCGATATGGTCTAGAGCAAGAAATCGCATCCGTTACACATCAGAAATTTTTGCAAGCGGTGAGCATTAGTGATCAACGCTTTCCCGGCAACATTCGATGGAACTTGGAAAATAAAAGCCAACTCGGTCTCCTAGCCTCCGATCTCAATGAGCTCAACAACAATTTATTAGACCTAATTCCGGACCGGAAAATAAATGTGCAACGTCTGGTGGAAGGCGAAGTCGATTCGCTCAATGATGTTGATAATCTTAAGTTGGTTGAAGACGCTGCGAGAGAAATACATGCCGATATTTGCGGGATGGCTATCATTCGGCGGGTACTGATGGAAAATGGGCAGTTGCATCCCTCTAGTGGCGAAGCCCACGTAACATGTCCTTCAATACTGTCGCAATATTTTTTTGAAATTTCGTTCAGATTGACGGTAAAAGCGATGGAGCCCAAGTCAGTGAATTCCCAACTTCAAGGTACGGACAACGAGTTACCCAACAACCAGATCCAAGACACCGAAAAAGAGTCGAATTCTCAGGGTAAGGGGATTGAAGACGGGTCATCCAATGGTCAACGTCAAGAAGCAGCAGACGAGTCTCAGAACAGCGTTTCACATTCATCCGAGCCTGCCGTGCAAACCTACGTTGCCGTTTCTCCGGAAACAGCTACCTTGATATCCGAACAGGAATTTTATCCTGAAGAATATCAGTATGGACAACGACTTGCTCCTATCATCGCTGCGCTGAAGGCTGCTGATGGACATCGTACTATTCATGATCCACCCGACTCACCCGATTACCACGTCCGCACAAGATCCGGCATTTGGCACAATCCGGCTCACGGAAGGAGATTGGTAACTGAGTTAAAAGCAGCCAGGCATGTATCTGCTATTCAACTGTTCAACTGGTTTAAATGTATAGCTGACTTCACTCGGGATTCCGAAAGGACTTCAACTGACAATATCGGATATATCACACCGGTTGATACGGATATTGTTAGGAGCAAAATCATTTCTGGTATTAAGGAAGAATTATAAAGCTAATTTGATAAAATAGTCAGATTGCCTTGCCTGTTTTGAAGGTCCCGTAAGTCACATTGTGATGAACTCCGATGTAGTCGTTTGCTCATGAAGGCCTACAGTTATCTACACCGTATCAAGGCGGTATTTTCTTTCTAAGTGTCAAAATTCCCGATCAGTACCCTTTTGCGCCACCAAAAATACGTTTTCTTACACCGGTATATCACCCCAACATTACCTCCGACGGCCAAATACACGCACACATGCTCGGAGTTAATTGGGAACCGAACCTTAACCTGCGAACTTGTAAGTTCAGGTGTAGACTTTTGTTTGCGGCCAGCTCGCTTTGGTGTGAATTAATACTGACCAGTACCAGTGATTCTATCGATGTTTGAGTTTCTGTCGTGTCCAAACCCCGATGAATCACTTCTACCTGAGATTGCTACAACATATAAGAACAATAGATGTCTGTATGACACGAACGCTGAACTGTATACTTCCATGTATGCCACAGAGGATCAGGTTTCTTTGGATGAACCACGTGTATGGCTTGGCTCTCGGAATTATAGATTGGGGTAATCCACATGTTGGACAGAGAAATTTCACTGATGCCAGCGGGGTTGATCTGGGCCATGTAATGTTTAGTAGGATGGTTGCGTAGGTTTATGGGACGAAAATAAGTTCAGAGGTGGTTGGCATTTACTTTCGATTATATACGGGTCATGATTTTGACTGTTTAGTATGGAGGTATATCACTGAGTTGAATGTTGGATACGATTTTCACCAAACTAAGTTGTTGAATTTCACATTCCCAGACATAAATTTCGGCCAGTGTTGTAACTTTAGGGTTCAAACATACCGTGGGTTAGGGCTTACGTCTCGAAGATTTAAGTTGGTTTGAGTTTGAGGTCTGTGCGTAAATAAGTAATTAACGATAGCAATGACTAATTCCCTTCCTTGTCTGCAGCTGTAGAAGACTGGCACTGGCTTCAACGTTGAAGTTTGTAACTTCTTCGCAATACTAGATGATAGGCTAATTACAACGGGTTTGAACCTTTTAGCAGTGTCTAGTGTGCTGGCGAACAGCTAATATCCTATGTCGTGTTGATAGAGGAAAAAATGACTCTTCCAGTCACCGTTGGGAATTGCCACGGAACCGCTACACAGGTATTGGAGATCTGCGTTCGCTTCAAAGTTAATCCCATTTAGCACAAGAAATATGGCAACTGTGGGGAAGGGGAAGACAAGGGTTTGCGTATGTGACACACTGCCGTTCGATGCATGCGGTCAAGGCGGCTTTGCCAATAATTTAGTCTACAATGCTGTAACACGCAGGGGTCAGATGACCCACAACTAGTAACCGAATGTCGTGGAAAAAAACTCTTTAAAACCCGTCCGTTCTTCCCGAAGTTCATGTTCTCACGTTCCCTTTGCAGCTCTCCCTCATCCGAAAGCCTCCACAATGTCGAACACTACGAATACGTCAAAAAAGTCCTCTGGTTGCACCATGTGCAACAAACCAACTTCGATGGTTTACAAGCAATGCGGTAATTCCTCTTACTGCTCGCAAGCCTGTCAGCGTGCCGACTGGCCTGTACACAAGCTTCTCTGCGCTCAGTTCAAAGATTTCCAGAACCCCCCGAGCCCTTCCATGCGGCGCGCAATCTGGTTTCCGGAGAATGAGCCTGATGTGAAGTTCATTTGGGTTCCAGTTACTAGAATATCCGAAGAGGGCGAAGACTATGATAGAGTTGATCTGAAAGCATACTTCGCTGATACGGCCGAGTTGAAACCTGAGTTCCGCGGATATCAAGGAAACGGACGTCCTCTCACCGTAAATGTGAATGCCTTGCGCGGGAATCGGCGGCTGGGGAGCGCGATCGATATTCGTCACCGCGAGACATTTTCGATTGACGGGTCAAAACGGAATCAGGCAGTTTTTTCAGCTACAAAGGGGAGATCTTGTCATGAGTGGCGTGGACCGATGGTAGCACTCAAGGAGAAGAAAAATCGGGTTGCGTATGACACGTGTTCGTTTTGTGACGATATGGATGTGGCAGGTCTGCGAGATGTGGTTGATTATTTGACAGGATACGGAGCACCAGGGCTTGGTTGGTGGGTGGGAAGTAAGGATTTGGAGTGAGCGCAGGTACGAATGTAATGTAGCTGTAGTGAATTCATGTCTGATTACGCAGTTACTAGTGGCTACGTGGCTACGTGGCTGCGCTAGATTGGAACGTGCAGTTAACCCCAGCATGAGATGAAATGGCGGCACGGGAGCGGATCGGAGTCCAAAAAGATCTGCACAACGACATGCACGTGTGGTGACAGGTTACCAACCTGGCAGATAGAATCAACGCTAGTAACTCTCATCGACCAATAAGTAACATGTGCATGGTCCAATGCTTGCTAGTAGGCTTCTACTCTGTGACATTCCACCATCACCGTAGTAATTATGTATTCAATCGTCAGCTATAAGAGAAGGAAGTTGATATTAGTATCTATGCTTGGTGTATGTCTATTGTAGAAGAATGTATTCAGAGTGCATAATTTGTAACACTAGCGCCAGAGGTGGGGCCTGGCGGTGATTGAAGCTACATAGATGACAGTTACGTTAGATAGGATGGAAATGTGCCGATTTCATCCCAACGCATACGTAGTACGCAGGTATCGACTCTGTTCGTTTTCTTTCCTGATACTATTCATGCGACTCGGCCATGGCGACTACCTGTGCCACTATCGTAGATACTTTTTGCCTAGCGCTGTCCTGTTCTTCGTTATGGTTCCACGGAGTGGTACTTCCGTCCCAAGAATGAGAGTTCCCGAATCACCGCAAGATGAGGCAGGAGCGTATTGCCATGGATGCCACTAAAGTTTCCTAAGATTCCGCAGGTGGTCGAGTGCTTTGTGTGTGGCAACGTTTATAACGGTCCAGATGGTTGTGGTCTCAAGCACGGCTTAGTGGAAACCAGTTCAGCGAGAATGGGCTATTAACTCACACACACTTACACTACGGTTCTGGTCTGGGCAGGTTCACCCCCGGATCGGTGAAAACACTGTGAGTGGCCGGCGCCGACCTAGAAGAGCGCGAACGGTCCTTGTGAACATGTTGGCATTAGATTTGACCCGGTGGCTTGTAGCCGCCATGGGTCTCGCCTGCCCCCATGCTGAGGAGGAGGACTAGCTTCGGCACTGGTAGTCGGCTTCGGACTCGGTTGTGATACTCGGCTTCGCTGAGTATGGTCTTTGCTCTGTACATAAGTCTAGTGTTTTCCTTCTCTTGTATCGATAAACAATTGAGCTTCTTCATCCTGTCTCTTTTGCTTTCAACAGGATATGAGCCCGGCGTTTCCCTCCTAATCGACCTCTTTCAATCGATCAGTTGATACCCCCTGCGACTTTTCCGTGGGTTGACTTGGTGTCCCCTCCCTTTTTCCGTGGGTTGACTTAGTGTCCCCTCCCTTTCCTCTGTGGGCGACTTGGTGTCCCCTTCCGCTCTTGGGTTGACTTGGTGTCCCTGCCCCTTGGGTTGACTTGGTGTCCCCTACCTCCTTGGGTTGACTTGGTGTCCCCACTCCTTGGGTTGACTTGGTGTCCCCGCTCCTTGGGTTGACTTGCTGTCCCCGCTCTTGGGTTCACTTGGTGTCCCCGCTCCTGGGTTGACTTGGTATCCCCGCTCCTGGGTTGACTTGGTGTCCCCGCTCCTTCGGTCGACTGTGTGACGACCTCTTGTCGACTTGGTGACGACAACCCCTTCTTGCCGACTTGGTGACGGCAACCCCATTGGTCGACTGTGTAACAACCTTCTGTCGACTTGTTGACGACAACCCCCTTTGGTCCACTGTGTGACGACCACTTGTCGACTTGGTGACGACAATTCCTTTCCTGTCGACTTGGTGACGACAACTCCCTTTGGTCGACTTGGTGACTATTTTTTGTCGACTTGGTGACGACAACCCCCCTTTGTTCGACTAGGTGACGACAACCCCCTTTGGTCGACTGTGTAACGACCTCCTCTTATGGACTGGGTAGTGACGACCCCCTCTTGGTGTCCCCCACCCCCCTTGGGTTGACTTCATGTCCCCTATCCTATAGTCCCTGGGTGGATTATGTTTCAACTTCAGGCCTTGTGTCGACTTTGGGTCGACTACCGCTTATTGTATCGACTGTGTCGAGTCATTCTTTCATATAAGATCACCCAGCGGGACTCGGTGTCCATCTTGGACTCGGTGATCATGGTTATGGCTGCTCTCACTCACTAAGGCCCTTGGGGGAGTATCACTCTGCGAGTTTGTACAGCACATTTGAATTGGGTAGAATCCTGTGGTTTTGGGCATGAAAGGAATAATTTGACCCAGGCAGGGTCTTGAGCAGGATTTGGACAATTTCTCTCGAGTCTTGGATATGGATTTGGATTTGCACTTGGATCTGATGGAATTTACAGGGAGATTAATTGGGTTTCCTTTAGTTAATGGGGTTTATTTGGGATTGTTTCTTTGTCTAGTTTATTTATTTTGCTTGGATAGCCTTGGGCCAAAGGGGGAGTGTTGGCATTAGATTTGGCCCGGTGGCTTCAGTGGCGTTCGGGGGCTTACAGACCCCATCGGTCTAAGGCTGCGGGCATCAGGCCGGTGGCTTGTAGCCCCCATGGGCCTCGCCTGCCCCATGCTGAGGAGGAGGACTAGCTTCGGCACTGGTAGTCGGCTTCGGACTCGGTTGTGATACTCGGCTTTGCCGAGTATGGTCTTTTCTCTGTATATAAGTCTAGTGTTTTCCTTCTCTTGTATCGATAGACAATTGAGCTTCTTCATCCTGTCTCTTTTGCTTTCAACAGAACATCGGCCAGTTTGGTCTCCTTGAAGCACTGCGATTCAGCAGTTTGCACGAGTCCAGATTGAAATTTATATACCCGCCCACTCCGAGCCCAAAGAATCGTCACACTTGACTGAGCTGTGCCCTGCCGGTGACACATTCTTCAGTGGTAATTTAGGTTAGTTGGCTGTTACGTCCAAGCGCGAATACAGTAGAAATCACTGTTGCAGGATGACAGATGTGAACTGTGGACAGCGGAGAAATACAAGCGAGATCAGTTCAGTTGGCAGCTGCGTAACAGATCGACGTTGGGGCCTTTATCTACTGTTCGGAGTTAGCGTCAAAGGGGACAATACTTCGGAAGTCTGCGGAGAGTAGGCGGCTTGGCACCTTCTTGCACGCTGTCATGATCGACCTAATCCGAAGGCCCCAACTAGGATAGACTTCTTGTGTTTTCCCGAGATAGACTGTTTGTTATTGTACGTTCACACATACCCATCAAAGTCATGCTCCATGATTACAGTAAAAGTATCAGGAATGCGTAGAGGCTAAGCGAGGATGCACATAGTAGCGAATCGCGAATGCAGAATAATAAACCTTCGTAGGAACAGTCTAGATTATGCATCACATGCGTGAAAAATACCTGTCGTAAGATTCATTCTGGCATAAATATGCTTACACTGCACACCTGAAGCTCTTCGGTTAATGACAAGAGCACATTTGCTTCGCAGATATGACGGTTGATACAGCGGAGACTGGAAATGAATGTATGGTGCACGCAATGTAACCGGTGGAACTTGGAAAATAGGGTGAGCGACCCCTACCGCTATTAAACTGAATCCCGGCGGTTATCCTATTCGGCCGCAGGGTATCTGCACTTTGCGATGAGACCTTTGAGATTCACAACTGCTGTTCCTGATGTTTTCATCGGGGAGGAGTACAGGCATAATGGCCCTGGTGTTGAGCCGGAATTTGGGTGAGGTAATTATAAGAGTAGTAAATAAGATGCCAGGGGCTCAATATTGGTACTCCTGTGACCGTTATTGACAATCTCACTCTAGTGGAGAGTAACTTTTGCGCAACATCACATGCAGTGAGGAAAATTAAGTCGAGTTTATTTGATGTGTATTCTAATCTAAAAACCGACATGTTCATGTATCAGAAAGCACACCAAATATTGCTCGCTGCCAGCTTCTACAGCTTGCCACTCGACATGCGTATTGAGTTGTTGTTGTTTATTCATACTGTATGCACTCTTAATAGAGTATGACAGGACCTGATATCCCCTCCGCCTCCGGGCTAGCCGGCTAGATGGCGGAGCTCCCCTCCGCTACCCTTCATCCCCGCTGACAAATGAAAGCTCAAAGAAAGACCAAAACAGGAAAGAAAAGAAAAGAGAAAGGAAAGATATATGCCCGCTGCCGCCGCTCCCCGCACCTGAGTCAGCCTCTGTGCCCGCACCATCCCTCCATTCATTTGGGCGGGAACTTCCCGACTTCAGTAGCCGCCAGGAAGTCCACCACCGCTTGATCGCACTCGTCTCTGGAAAACAGCTCAGAGATCTGCACGTGTCGGCATCTGCCCGCTTTCCAGCCCGTCGCCTTTCCCACCGCCTTCCATAGTGTTTTCTGCTGGTCTCTCCACCGGCTGCAGTGGCGGAAGAGGTGTTCCCGCGTCTGGGCCGCCGTCCTGCCTCCGCCGACATGCGTATTGAGTGAGTTCAGTAACTTCGGTTTGAAATTAAAGCCGAAAGAAAACGAAAGTTACGAAACCACCTATAAAGCACCACATACACATAGTAATACAGCTTAAAAACGGCAGACAACCACACAATCTATCTCTCTTCGTTTATTATAATCACAATCATCTCAAAGATGTAAACTCGCGCCTGGTTTTCGTCAAATCAACTAAGAAAGCTATCACGCCATAAACTAATTAATCTCTCCCCCCAACCCCACATACCTATCCATCAACCAAAGTATGTCACCTGCAGTCACTGAAACATCCAATACAATAAACATGAAAGGGTAGGTTGGTGTTCCATGATTTAGGTGGTTTCTTGGCGTGAGAAAAAATGTAAATAAAATGAACTGGCGATTGTAGCTGAAGGAACAGGGTAATGAAATATCATGCAGGTCTAAAGGAAAAGAACGGCAACTTCAAGATTTGACTGATAGTAGGAATAGGTTGAACGAGACCCCTCTTCCACGCTATTTATCGTAATAATCTGCAACACCTATAACTGCTGTTACTAGCGCCAGCATATACAGAGCGGGTTGTAACGCATTCTGGAGGTCTCCGTGATGTTGTATCAGCCAATATACCGCAAAACCCCAAAGTGGCGCCTGAGTCAAGGCGTGGGCCATGAGAATCTTGTAAAGAGCAATGCCTTGCTGTGCGTGTATCCCGTATCCATACGCTGTGTTGGGTTCTAGCTTTCCAGTAGCTTTCTTTGGAAGATGGGAGATAAGTTTTTCGATTGCTGCTGGCTTACAATGCATTCCACACTGTAGCTGATGTGCTAGGGTGATCTCAACACGAGTAAGGTGGAGCTCATCAGGTTTCATAATTTTGAAGTCATAGTTGAGATCTTTGGAAAGTTCTGAGAAAGTAACTTCATCGTCCAAGCACCCAACCAAGTCATCGTCATCGCCGATCGGGCGGACAAACTAGGATCTTCAAGTTAGCTGAAACATTCAGCTCTTATGGCGGTGCACATACCCTGACTATCTTGGCTTTAATGCAGATCTGAAAGGAAAATATCCATCGCCACCCACGCAGTCGCTTATAGCTGGTATTCAATTCTTCAATAAAACGATTACCCCCAAAAGTAGCCAGTACTGGAGATTCAACACACACGTGATGAAGTTTTGTGTCTCTTGATGCAGAGTCAACACACCAATGGATATATTTTTCACTAGAACTGCCTGTATTCAGTCCTAGCTGCGGAGCGGAGGCCCCTGGAGCATTTCCAGCTGTTGAATTTTGTTGATTTGAGGGGGGTTGATTCGTGTTGCTGATGATGCCTGTGAGCTGCACTGGAGTGGATATTTGGGAGAGATTGAGTGAGGCGTTGAAGCTCTGAGACGTTGCACCCCCTGTACTTCTCTGGGTGACACCTAGAGCTAGATCTGTTGCGGTGCAATCAGGACTTTGACTTTGTAGGGTGCGTGCCAGCGGTGTCGGAATATCAATCGAAGCAATATGACTACAATCCTGTGGAAGACGTATTAGCGAACTCTGCAAGAGACCTCAGCAATTCAAAGATAGCCCACAAGATCCCATGAAATTCGTGTACAATTCTCCGGGATGACTCTATTTGGCTGCTTCAAGGGCCACCAGAGAATCGGCATACCGACATACTTCTCGATGATAGCTTTAATATGGTCAGAGGTAGTGAGTCGTGGTTGGCTACTGTCCAATCGCCAATCGTGTTGGTCGTCAAATGACTCGAGAGATGAGACCCCGCTATACTGTAAGGTAATTCCACACCCACCCAGGAGAGGTTGTTGTTCAGATGATAGGCTTGGCAGTGGATTCGAAAGTGTGGTTTGTTCTGCCGTGTATTCAGTATCGCTAGCTGCAAGATTCGCGGGTTGCAACTCCGGTTGGGGTTTACTCAGGAATTGGGCGTCTCCTTCCATGTGTGCAGTATTGTCAGCTGCACGACCCACTGGTTGTGCTTCTGGTTGTGCTTCACTCGGAAATTGGGCGTCTCCTTCCATGTGTTCAGTATTACCAGCAGCAAGACTCACTGGTTGTGCTTTTAGTTTTGGTTCACCTGGAAACTTGGCATCTCCTGCCCCGTGTTCAGTATCAACAGCAGCAAGGTAGAGAGACTGTGGTAGTTCTCGGGACGCTTGTGCATCATTTGGAAACTCGGCATCTTCTAACATGTGTACAGTATCAGTAGCTGCAGAGTCCAATAGTTGCGGTTGTTTCGGTTTGGCTTCAGACGAAAACCTGGCTTTCTCAGCCGTATATGCAGTATTGCTAGCAGCAAGGCCAACTGGCTGTGGTTCCGATTGTGGTTCATTCCGAAACTGGCCTGCCATGAGTGCAATTTGAACATCTGCAAGGTCTACTGGTTGTACTTGTCCCGTTTGTGCTTCATTTGGGAGCTTGCCGTCTCCTGCCATGGGTGCAGTATCGCTAGCTATGTGGTCCACTGGCTGCGGTCGTTCCGGTGGCTTATGATATTCTTTGTGTCGGCTCGATACTCTTCCTTCCGCAAACTTTTCAAACTCTTCGTTCAAGATGGCGAAGGCGCTGCCACATGTTAAGAAGGTCTTAAGGTGGTCCAGGTTTGGTTGAGCGGACGAATCTATATTTTCTGATTGGACTGAATCGGTATCTGATCCGCCACTGGTGTGATCATCACCTTCTCCAGCTTGCTCGTCTATGGTTTGCTCTTCCTGGTCTTGTTCCTCCCCTGTTTGTTCGGGTATAACAATTGATGTGTCCCTATGTACACGTTGGTCACTGAGATATCGTTCTAGTTGTTGGGACTTCTGTACTGATTGATCCTGGAGCATGTCCATGTGCAATCGAGTAGTCACATCTGCTAGTTTTAATGCCGCGTTTCCAATTTCATTTGCCAGCTCTTTCCTTCTTCGCTTGATTATTTTAATCGCATGACGTTCATCCGAGGATGAAGCAGATTCTTGGAGCGCTAAGCAATAGTGATTTAGCAGACTACTAAGTTTGCGTGTAATCTTTTCAGCAGCTTTTTTCTCCAAAGCTCGTTCAAAAGTCGTACGAAGATCTTCTCGCTCGACAAAGAGTAACTGTATGTTGAACCAAGCTACCTCTACAATAGACTGTACTGATGTTTGAGATGATGCATCGTCGGCGATCAGAGAATCGCTGTATGTGCTTGAACTAGCATCCGACCGAAAACTTTCGAGAAGTAATAAAAACTCCCTGAGCTTATCTTGCGGAAGAGAATTGCGCAGTACTTGAATCAGCTCGTGGCACTTCTCGAGAAAAGGTTCCGGAGTGCGCATAGTGACTAAAGAGGACGCCGTTTTAACCGCCTCGGCTTCAGCGTCAAGTATTTCAAGTAAAGTTGTGAGAATATGACGGTAGAAATCGCTCTTTCCACTGACAGTTTTAATCGCATCGGCTGAAGGATCATCAACAGCGAGTTGTAAAACTGTACCCCAAGCAGTTAAATGTACATTATCGGATTCGACCATTTTCGATGGTGACCCAACACAATTATTCGCCGGCATGACTCCGAGGCTGCTGGTCAACGATTGCTGGACAGCATCAAACAGAGATTTCACACTGAGAAACGAGAGCCGCTGGTGAATCTCCGCTGCTTTTGGCCGCTCCGTTGGATTAATTCTAAGCATGAGACTTGCTGCATCCAGTAGGCAACGGAGTGCTTGTGTCGCTGATCTGGCCTTGAGATGTTCGAACCAAGAAACAACCTGCGGCCTCACGTTATTTCCACTAAAGAAATATCTATCCTCAATATTTGGTCTAAAGGCTGCTCCAGACCGCTGTTTCCGAAAACTACCCACACCATTGGGACCACCTTCGATGTATGCAGCAACTTCAGAAACCAGGCACCCAAATGACCATATATCTAAAGGCCGCCCCACATCTTTATGTATCATCTTCTCACCCATACATTCCGGTGCGACATAATCCTTTAGACCATATTTCCACCGTGCTTGAGGATTCTTGTCCGCGTGGTGAAATCTTGCTAGCCCAAAATCTGCTAAGATGAATGTTCTGGAGCTAACTAAGATATTTGTGGGCTCGATATTATGGTGGTACCCCACACCAGTGAACTCAATACCGTGGACCCTTGTATTGAGATTAATGTCGTGAATTGCTTCTAATGCTGAGGAAAGACCTTGGAGAGCTGTGTAGAACATGAAGTCATTCTTAAACTCGCCAAAACGCTCACCCAGCCTCAGAAAACACTCTAGGTCCATTGGAAGCAGTGAGAATAGGAAGTGCTGCTTTTCGAAGTGAGTATAGGATGCCAACAGCTTGACAATGTTGGGATGTTTGAGGTGGTCCAAAATTTGAAGAGATTCTTTTTCGCGCTCCGAAAACAAGTTTCTCCTTAATGTTTTTCGTACTACGAAGACTTCCGCCGTCTGTTTCGATTAGGTCATTGCATCTGTGAAATACTCATGGAAATATACCTGCTCTGGAAAAATAGTTTGCAACGATGGTAACACCGACACCCTGAAAACCTCATCGAAACCCCTACCTGCCAGCCGAGTCTCACCTATAAATGGTAGTATCTCCTCGTTTCGAAAATGGGTATGATAGCCGCTCATTTCTTTCGTCAGCGTTCGAGGCAGAAACTCCCACTGCGCGTTTTGAGCGAAATCCCATCCGACGTTTTCCATAATCTCATCGGCCTGGGTTATCTCGAGTGGTAGCTGGGAGTCAAGTGCATTGTGCTCAATGACACTCATCAATTTGTGTTGCCATTTCTTCCAGATGAGGATACCGAAAACAATCTTGCCCTCTGTAAAGATGCGATTGGCGACAATGTTTTCATGGTAACTTGGAACTGCATGCTCTTGAACACATTCCCTGATGGCTTCTGCGATGACGGTTTTTGTGAAGAGAGCGTTAATATCATGTTGGCAAACGAAGTGCTTCCCATCTGTGGACACATGGCGCAGATTCTTGATTTCCCCGCGCAGATTATCGATTGTGCGCCCCATCGCTACCTCGATAAAAGTCCTGGTAAGTATATGATCCACCAGTCGAGTGATTTAGTGAAGAATAGGGGGTACGGAATTCGCTAGTTCCCGATTAGATCGAAAAATTCAATACCAATACAACCGCGAGAGTTAAGGAAACCTTATGACAAGCACACCGATAATTGTTGCTGTTCAGCAAGGTCTGTAGATAGATAGAATATGCTGTTGTAGGCCCACAACGAGTTACGCAGGAGGTAGGATCTGTCAGACAGCCGCTGTAGTTTAATAATCGAAATAGCTAGAATGCGAACAGGAGTTGTATGGTTGTCTGCTGTTCTTGTTGCAACGCCAGAAAGATTGTGGGCTTTCTCAATTGTAGTATTGTTAAAGTGCTTGTTGGGTGACAGTCAGCCGCATGAACCTGCAGCAAGGAAAAGTGTGAAAGTGGAGTTTCGCAGTACTCAAATTTTAGCAAAATCGGGGTTTATTTGAGTGGCTAGAACGGTCTGCTATCGGAGCATTGGCTGCCTTGTGATCTTCCACTCGAGGTTCGACAAAACTAAGTCTTTTAGCGCTGGGCGTCGTGCATACACTGCCTCGCTGCAAGTTTGTGATCCCTGCTACCACAGAAACAAAGCTAAAATGTTCCGACATAAGTGCGTGGCGAAAATAACGCAATTGCATGAACAACTGTCTACTAAATGTAATAGGTCTTGGAAGGACATCGCCTCGGAGTTATGCAACACAAGAAGGGTATGGAATTTAAAATCGCGTTTGCCAAAGGGAAATGCATGAGCGTGGTGCCAAACCGTTTGGATTAAGGTTAGCCAGTTCGCAAGAACCCAAGTCATCAAAAGATCTGCGGTGGCAACTTTACCGTTTACCACCTTGTCACCATGCACCCGTTCTACGGTGTCAGGCCGACACAGACTCGTCGGTCTACACTTCTCCGTAATTACAATTCGCAGGCTTTGATTAACAGACCTAAAAATCTTTGGTGAATGTCTAGTATATTTTCCGTCCCATGCCGTAGAATTTGGCCGTATCTAATTTATTTATCGCGTCACAGCTTTGTGTTCGCCTGAAGTCACGCCAGGTTACGGTTTGCGAACTAGAACAATCGACGACCTTGCGAACTTCCATGCCTATGATTTTAGCTCCGCTTATGGTTTGTGCAACTCCGTTCAACCAGTGAGATTTGAAGATAGCAATGTGTGGAGAAGTCTGGAACGGAACCGTCCGGGTTTAGTCCCTCGAACCGGTGCTATACGGATGATAACGATTCACCTACAGTTTATCGCTTGGAATCCTTATACCCAATTAAGTCGATGTATTTTGCTCGGAGCATGAAGTGTCCGCTATACGCTTCATGCACTACTATTCGTAACTTCACCTCCCGGCTTCTGATGTGCTGTACCCCTAATATTAATTGTGCGGTTGTGGATCTCGTACCGAAAGTTGCCGAACATCAGCAGTTTTCCACAACAGCGTTATGTTAAAGACATTTAAAATTGAAGATCAATGTGACCAACAAAAATGAAGTCGAATTTCTCAGCTTATAATCGCCAAATGTTGTTCGGTAACCCTAACACTTTGTTCTCGATACCCTGCTAAATGCATGACCTGCGAAGTGCTGTACTTATTTCTACCCGCGTTCATGGTTGGTCGCGGGGAGTCTCGGTCGGGCTCAAGCAAGCGGCCCCGCGTCTTGGCATGCGTACGGGACGGAATTCTCATCCCGTTTAAATCCGGAGAGCGTAAACTGGTGTGTCGGCTACCCCCGGCATGCTTGCGGTCTATAAACACCTCTAGGGTAGACGACAGTTGGGACGTCGGGATTATGACCCCGGCGGCCGGGAATGCGAAAATACAATTTGAATAGAGGTAAAGTAGCCGCCCCTGGTACCTAGTTGTACTATACCTCACTTCGGCAGAAACCACTCACCGCTTTGCAGATCTGTTACAATAGGTGGGTTCAGTCTCACTGAATGTATCATTTTACTTCGAACGATCATTCTGATCTGACGGATATCAGGAAGAGGATGTGGGGCCTCGTACATACTAAATTACTTCGGGACTAACCAATTGCTCGAGTGGTACGTGACCTCATCCAAGTTTCTAGTTACACGTCTGATCTTCAAGTCTCCGATAATCTCATCATAATTAGAAGCGCCCTTCGCGACATATCAACATTTGGTGACTACACATCAGAGTCGGATGACGGCCAAACAATATATCAGTTAACTCACCATCAACAGAATTATCCGGAGAATTGAAAGTTTGATCAATAGTAAAGCGTATACACAGTAGCTCAGTCACCCGCAGCAAGTAGTACAAGTGACACATCGTGTAGGACTAACAGTACAACGCCGACAACGAGTATTGTGCCCAACATATTACCGAGAGTATCAAGTTATTGGTTACATAAACAGCTGAGTGGTGAAGACTGGTATTCTCCTACGCCCCAAGTTACCGCTCGTCAAGAACCGGCAATAAGCTGCCATAGCGTATGCACAGTAATCAAAATCACTTCGCCGTAGCTTTCAAAGAGTACTTTAGTGGATAATCTTCCAGTGGGAAAAGATGCTACAGGTCGCCGTAAAATACAGAAGAATAATCAGGTACGACTCTACCGTGTAGTAGTACGTTCTAGAACCTATCATAAATAAGTCTCTAATTTCCCCAGTACCGGAAGCGAAACAGTGACCACCACTACTCGCTACCAGTGCCTCTGCAACCATTTCAGATAATATCTAGGTATTTCATATACCTGCTACTATAGCTAGTGTAGTCTATAGACGTACACGCTTCTCTTTTAATATTGCAATATTTAATCAGTAAAGTAAATTTCCCAGCATTCCCAGTTAAGGTCCTACAGTCAACATTGATTTCCAAAGTTCATCTTCATATAAGAACCACCGATTTGTTATTAATTGCCGAGTTCTCAACTTTTAGCTGTAGCATATCGATGCACTACGCACAAACTCACACTAGTAAATACAGTATACTACTGTCTATAATTTTCACTCCCAAAGCTAGCATCCAGTGTTGCCAGCGGTCGGGCTGCGTAACATTCCAGACTGGAACCGTCCGAGTCCAGTTCGGCCTAATCCACTCAAATTTTGCATTGGGATCGGATCGGTGTACAATTTTTAATTTTTTACGTACTGGTGTAGACTGGCAAATTCAACAGTGCGATTGTTGGACTATATCCAAACCTACCCGGAAGCGTATGTTGACAGGCGCTACTGTGAATTCCGTAATATGTCTCTTAACCTCTCGCTCAATTGTCTAAGATATCATGTAGTCTTACAAAACTTACAAGCTAGCGCGCCTTATTGAGCCCTACTCTAACAATGCCATGTGATATCTGTACTCTACTCAAATCAGCCCAACAGTGATGAGCTGACGGGAATGATATCCGAATGGAATGGTTTCTATGGAGAATACTATCTGAGGAGACTGTTTTCCAAGGAGAAGCCACTCTGATACCACGAGTCAGGTACCACTTAAATTGTTAGCACTAGACAAGTCTCGACTAAATCAGTGCAGTGTAACGCCCTAAATTTCTAGTGCAATGTAGTCCGACTATTTTGTGCACTGGACTGCACTGAGCCCTGCCCCAAACTGGGACCGTTCGGACCACTGGCAACACTGCTAGCATCTCTAGTGCGCCACCACACATTCAACCTGTGCAATACTAAACTAGTCAACAAGATAGATACGAACACAAAGATAGCTACCGTTATCCAATAGCCAGCGATCGCACAAGCTACTCCATAGAATTCCGTATAGATTGAGAGTGTGAAAAGAATATTATTTTCAAAGACAGGCATCCACGTGCACCACAGCCACGTGAAGACCAAAGCTCCATCGGAAGGTTATACACCTCGCCGGATAGACCTGTTTAAGCACTTCAATTACCAAAGCTTCTATTGGAGATGCATGATCCTATGCGCACCTTACTAAAACATCAATGGCATACTTCGCTTCCTGGGGATCTACGAACGGAAAAAGTCTTGGCGAAACAGAAACAGCGCGATAAGTCGACAACAACGATAGCAACTACAAAACGGAGAGCGGCAATCGATTGTGGACGTCGAATTGTCCCCGGAGCAAGCGTCCCAGTACCGGCGAGACCGCAGGAGGAGGGTGCGCACACGAACCCACACTATTGAGTGGAGTCGCGAGAAGTCTTGGCAGAAAACGCGACTGCACAACGCGTCTGCCAACCAGCAAGCAGCGATGAGGACTACCCTAGAAGGAGATGTTTGCCTCACATGAGTGATGACCGAAGCCAGAGTAAGCGGGAGGAGCAACCTGGACACGGGAGAAGGAGGAGATGGGAGGAGCGATGCGCCTATGGATGTGGCGATGGAGATGGCGATGGCGGTGACACCTGTCGCCGTGGAGACCGCGGGCGCAACCATAGTTGAGCGAATGGAGAGAAACAAGAATGGAATGCAGAGAAGGATGAGCGAGGCCCTGGCGACCGCCGTGGCCCCCAGTGACTGGAGGTGCCGCATGGAGAGGAGAATGCGACAGCAGGCACAGGAGCTAACACAGCTGCACCGGACCGTTGGACACCTAACAAACCTGCTGGACACACAGGCAGCCTGCGAGGAGGCACAGTGGCGAGGAATGATGACATGGATGCAGGAGAGAGAGCAGAAATGGGACACCCGCCACGAGGACGACTAACTGTGGGGGGAGGGCATCACAAACATGATTGCAAAGGTCATGAAAGGAGTAGCAGGAGACCAGGAAGCGAGAGAGAAAGAGAGAGACAGGACTGCAAGGATGGACGGTGGGGGGTTAGAGGCCTCACAGCATGCAGATACAACGCAGGAAAGAGGACGAGATGCACCAACAGCTGCAGCAGCAACCAAAGCCCAGACTGCAGCTCATACTGGAGCCTAAACTGCAGCACGAACCCAAACCAGGGTCAGCACCCACACCCGCTAGACGGTGGGAGACAGTCCCACCACCAGCCTGGAGTCAGATCCAGTGCCTGGCCCTGACTTCCGGCTCAAGTATGGCAGATAGACCGCTGGTTGTAAGAAAGGACGAAGGCATCCCCCAACACAATAAGATGGATGAAGAAATCGCGTCGGCAGTCAACAGAGCACTGTTCCAGCTGCAGGCCCCGGCACATGTCCGGATTATGAAAGTGAGCAGGAATGCCAGGGGCACAATAACTGCAATCACCCACCAAAAGGCAACTGCAGAGATGACTCTCTTGTACCAAGATATCATTAACAAGGCAGCCAGATGAGTCGAAAAAGGAATCATCAATGTGGAGGAAAACGAGTTGTGGGAGAGACTGAAAATCTACACCTTGCCGCTAGTGAGGTACCTGGGCAAAGGCACCAAAGGACTACAGAAGATGAGAGAGGAGATCCAGGCAGAAAACAAAGGAGTGACGATCCCTGCTCAGGTGAGATGGCTATCGAACCCCCTCACCATCAAGGAGAGGGAGCAAAGAGGAGACATTAAATCATCATCAGTGGTCTTCGTGGTGAAGGGGAAGAAAGTAGCACAAAGAGTTGTGAGTAAAGGAGTGACTGCTGCGGGAGTACGGTACAAGGTCGAACCGAACACAAGCGCAGGGCCCAACAGCCTCTGCGAGCTTTGCTGTGGGTGGGGCCACATCGAAAGCAAGTGCAACGACCAACCGAAGTGCCGCTATGGCGCCGGACCACAGCGATCAGACCAGTACAGGTGCAACGTAGTCGGATGCGCATCGGAGCAAGGAGTATCGTGCAGCCACACGCAAGAAACATGCCCAAATTGCAAGGGGAATCACATTGCATTCAGCCGAAGGTGTGCAATGAAAACCGAGGCCATCAGAATCGCACGGCAGGGAAGGAGACTGCCACCGGAGAGACGAGAGACTGGGAGCGTAACTGGGGTGAAAAGCGTAGCACCCGGCACTAGGCAGACGAGGGACAGAAGGACTCAAGAAGGCGAGCCGATAGCCGAGGAGGAGTATACCGGGGAGAGAGAGGCAGTGGAGGATGAAAGAGACGTGACTATGACTGAGACTGCTGGAGAGACCGAAATGGGAGCCGCCGCTTCCAATGATTAGAGCAATCCATGACGACTGCGCCAGGTCCTATGTGTAGACCATGGCAGTGCCGGAGACGGGAATGGAACGGAAAGCAGATGTGGTAATGTTGCAGGAGCTGCCAGAGGAGAGAGGCGGAGTTGGAATCATCCATTCGGCATATGAGATTAGAAAACGGAAGAGTGTTTGGACAGCAGTGCGCAAGCGGAACGCCCTTGCAGCTGATGAACGGACGGACCTGAGCAAGGGTGCAAATGACGACGTCATTGTAATTGATGTTAAAAGAACAGGAGAAAAGATGACGAGGATGATCAATATTTGCAAGCAAAGAGATGTGCAGACCGGGGAGAGACAAGCAAGGAAGATAAACTGGCACAAAATCATCTGACGAGGAGGCGGTACAGTACTTGCGGGCGACATGAATGCCCACAGCCGCAGGGGGGATCCAAGATGCAAGGAGCAACGCGATGCGACTTTCTGGGAGGACATTATAGACGAGCACGGACTGGAGATTGGAAATGATGGCCGGCTCACACACCACTGGACAAGGAACGGTGCAGAAGGTGAGTCGACTATAGACCTGACCCTGGCCAACCGACTGATCACGAGATGTACCACACTGGACTGAAGCCACGCTACAGGCTCTGACCACCAGGTGATTGTTTGGGAGTTCACCATCGAAACACAGCAGGAGGCAGACGATGTGCAGGTTATAGGATGGAACCTGGCCGCCATGTCAAATGAAGACAAAGAAGCAGCAGAAAATTTTTCGAAGGAGCTGGAAGGAGAGAGAGCCCATTTACACAAGGAATGTATGGGGGACGAAGTAGAACGAGAGGCTGAATGGTGTCAGGAAACGTTAAGCAAGCTGCTGGACACCAAATCAAAGAAAATAAGGATCTGCGCTCGATCGAAGAAGTGGTGGAATGGCGAAATCAAGGAGAGGAGGAGTGCACTGGGGAGAGAAAAGAGGAAGCGAAGAAGGTCAGGAGCGGCAGCGCACGCGAAAGCAGAATCACAGAGGTCGATTCGGCAGTCTAAAAGCCGGATGTGGAACGACTACTTGCTGAACCTCAGGGGGTGGGAGGTATGAAGAGCAGCAAAGTTCGCCAACCCAAGAGCGGGAACCACTTTGGAAGCATTGACCGTTGGAGAGGGAAAGCAAGCACACACCATTGCCGAAATGGAGAAAATGCTCAGAGGAGAATCGTTCGCACCAAACGATGGCGACCAGTACTACGAACTACCTCCAGCAGGCCATGCCCACAAGCATATAACTGAGCAGTCAGTCGAACAAGCACTGTTCTTGCAGTTGGTCAAGTAAGCCCCAGGCCCAGACAAGCTGTCGTTCAGAGCCATACGGCTACTCTGGAAATGGAACAGAATGAGAATCGTAGGATTAACGAAAGCAGGAGTCTGGATGGGACGCCACCCAACTGTCTGGAAGCGCACCAGCTGGGTAGTGATTCCGAAACCAGGAAAGGTGGACAATATGAAGCTGAAATCATACCGTACGATCTCTTTGCTGAGCTCCATGGGAATAGTTGTCGTTCAAGTAGTCGCAGAGCTACTGTCCGACGAGCCGGAAAAATGAGCACTACTAAGCGACGGCCAGTGTGGCTGTAGAAAGAACAGATCGGCGATCGATGCAGCAGCCATCATGGTCGACAGAGCGCATTCAGCATGGAAAGAAGACAACATCGCAGGGATCCTTCAGATGGACATGAAGGCTGCGTTCCCAAGTGTGGCGAGAGGGAGGCTGATCCATGCAATGAAGGCCATGCGGATAGATGGAGACCTCATACGATGGACCGAAAGCTTTCTCTCAGAGAGGACGGTGGGGATGGTATCCGAAGGGAACGTCTTGCAGAGTCACTCCGTGGCAGCAGGTGTACCACAGGGATCACCCGTGTCGCCGATTCTCTTCGCGAGATACACCGCTGGGCTTATAAATTGGGTTGAAGACAGAGTCCAAGCCGAGGGCCTCTCCTTCATAAACGACGTTGGATTGGTGGCAACGGGGAAGGCGGTGAACCAGGTGGTCAAGAAACTTGAAACCTGCGCAGTGGAGAGCATCGAATGGGCCAGCAGGCGAGACCTCCAGTTCGACACTGTGAAGACGGAAGCAGCACTCTTCACACTCAGGTAAGGCCACAAGAAGCACCTCCAGCCAAAACTCACCGCAAAAATCAAGGTAGCAAACGGCTTCGTCTGATTCAACAAAGAAGCGACACGGTGGCTGGGAGTCTGGATGGACGCCCACCTAACGTTCAAAGAGCATCACAACTGGTGCATGAAGATGGCCAGGGCAGCAGAAGCCCGACTGCGCACATTCACCAGGATGCACGGCATCGTCCCAGTGCAGGTAAGAGCCGTCCAAATAGCCTGCGTCCAAGCCGTCGCACTATATGGAATCGAGCTCTGGTGGGACCCGAAAGCAACCGGCAGACCAAAAGATCTCCATCTCCTTCTTGATCGGCAAGCCAGGTCAGCACTGGGTGCCCTGCCCATGACGCCTCTGGGGGCACTGTTGAGAGATTCAGGACTCACACCTGCGCCAGTTGCCCTCAACTCCAGGTAGCAACAAGTCACCGCGAGACTCGCAAATGCATGCGAAGCCTCAACACTGCAGAGGATCTACAACCTCCCCACGTCAGGCGCGCTGATATGCAGAGTCACCAAGAAAGGGCATGAATGAGGTCGAGAAGCAGCGACCATGTCCTGGCCCAACCTGGACCAAGAACCAGCGATCAAGACGGTCAGACTGAGCGATGACACCGCGGCAAAAAGAGAGGCGGTACGTTGGGCGAGCGAGAGAGAGGCAAAAGTAGGCGCGGGGGTCTGGATGTGGGGGACGGACAGATCGCGATCCGATCAGGGTAGAGTGAGAGCTGCGACAGTATGCAAGCATGGAGGCGGCTGGAGAGCATTCCGCAGCCTCCTCGGCACCGGACGAATGGATGTCCTCTCCACAGAACTAAGGGCAATTGGACTCGCACACTGGCAGTCAATACAGAAACAGGACACACCCAGACACACGGAGTGACGAAAGTAGCTATCCTCAGCGATTTGCTAGCAGCCACTCGACGAACGGAGCACCTGCAACCAGGGCCAGGGCAGCACCCAGCCAGGTGGATCAACCAGTGCGCAAGGACTCTTCATGAAGCCGGTATAGAGACAGTAATCCACTGTGTCCCAGGACACACTGGCATCCCCGGAAATGAGGAAGCAGATCGCCCAGCGAATCTGGCGAGAGAGGGCAACAGATCAGGCACAGTGTGAGAGCGAGTATACACCTCGGCGGCGAACTGGACAAGATGAATCTCAGAAGCAAATATGGCAGCGACGGCTCTGTGGGAGGCCGACAAATGCAGCAAACATCACGGCTACAGACTAAAAGGCAAAGCTGGGAGCAAGAGACCCATCCCAATGAATAGTGTGAAACCACTGGCAGCCAGGTTCTACCAACTGAAATCCGAACATGCGCCAGTGGGAATGTACTCAAAATGGTTCGGACTCCGAGACGATGACAGATGCTGGTCGTGCGGCGCTGGAGGCCGGAGAGTAGCCTAGATGCCGGAGCATCTCTTCCGCCACCGCAGCCGTTGGAAAGACCAGCAGAAGACGCTCTGGAAAGGGGTGGGGAAAGCAACGGGATGGAGAGCAGGCAGATGCCGACACCTGTAGGTCTCTGAGCTGCTTCCATGGAGAAGTGCGATAAGGCGGTGATGGACTTCCTGATAGCTACTGATATTGGGAAGTTCCCGCCCAAATGTGCGGAGGAGGAGGAGGAGGAGTAAGAGCCGGCAGTCTCTTCCTGATGTCATCACATTTCCTTTGTAGTTCACATAGACTACCTTCAGATGCTGTGCTTTTCTTTTCCTTTTGTCAGAAGGGGACGACGTGTAGTAGGAGCGGATCTCCGCCATCCAGCCGGCTAGCCTGGAGGCGGTGGGGAGTAAGGGGCTGTCATACTCTACATAGAGTGAATACAGTCTGATTAAAACAAAACAAAAAACATCAATGGCATAGTTATGGTGATGCATTGACTAAAGCGGATCAGTACTCTGCTTATTCCTATCTCCATGAATTGAAATTCGAAAAATTTGGCTTATATAATATCGGAATAAAAATAAACCAACAGTATCTCGAGCATAACATCTGCAAATCATAACCTAACTGTCGAAATAACTCCCAAACTTCAAACATAGATTGACAACAGCGTTTCTCACGTTATGCATCTCGCGGGTCTGGTAAATATTACATATCAGTCATAATACGCAATGGAGACTTTGGGTAGAATCAGAATATCTTTTAAGTGATACTCACGTTATGTAAAGCTGTAGAACTGAAATTGGCAACTAGGGAATTATAATAGCATTGAGAAGTCCTAAAACCTCCTCACGGCGCACGTCTGACATATAGCGAGAGTTTGCCACGAAATCCCGTATGGTACGTCCGCTCTTGTCCTTAGCGGCTGTTTAGTCTCCGGACTCCATCAGCATCCGGATAGTAGCGTCCCGGGAATTGGCCGCAGCTACATGTAGCGCCATGCAGCCGTCGTTGTCCTTGGCATTTATATCGACCCTGAGTTTGATCAGTAGCCGGGTCACATTCTGATTGTCACACTTTGCCGCGGTGTGTAACGGAGTCAACCCATTTTGGTCCCGCGGGTTCCTATTGGCCCCAGCTCGATTAGCGGCCGAGCCGCAGCTTCGCAACTAGACGAGGCAGCACTATGTAGTGTAATTGACCCTCTTTGGTCCCGGGCATTACTGTCGGCCCTGAGTTCTAACAGCGGCCGGATGAGATTGACGCGGCCGGACTCATCTGCGACGAGTAGCTACAAAGCCGTCCGTCCATCTCGTGCTTTGCGTTAGCGTCTACATTTTCGGCTAAGAGCAACTAAACAATTTGTGTTTGTCCTGTTGCCGCTGCTAGATGTAAAGCTGTTCTTCCGTAGTCATCTCGTGCTCCTATATATGCTCATTTCTCCAATAAGAGTTTGACAATCTTGTCGTGTCCTTTGCACGCAGCCCAGTGCAACGGAGTCTTTCGAGAATTATCTTGGATTTCGATGTTGACTGCCTGTGGCAACATATCTGTGGCTTGAACACCCTCTCTTTGCGGCACAGTGAAGTGGTGTTGTTCCATCTCTGCCTCGCATCTCAAAGTCCACACCACCCTGCAAAAGAGTCCAAATGACCGGTTCCAGTTCTGATTCCTTGACGCTCTCAATTGCATAATGCAATGGAGTCCATTCCACTAGGTCGGTAACTTTCGAATCTGCATCGTGGTTAACATCATTGTTACAAGATTTCAGTCTCCTAGTAGTTACCGCAGCATAATGAAGCGGGCTCCAGCCAAGGATGTCTCGTTCATTGGAATTACAGCGATTAAACAAAGCAGCTCGCCGATCGTAGAAGGCAGTCATCAAATTCGTGAAAGTCGTTGGTTGACTTAAAAACCGAGGTATTTCTGAAACTGAGAAAGGTGAAAGATCCTTCGACAGGGCTAAATCTAGACGTTTTTGCGTGGCATATACCTGAGCGAAGTAGTGTATGATATGAGGCAAAGAATCGGGTCTCGGTTGCTGCCTTGGCTCTTTCATTGGATTCAAAGCTCGTACAATATCACCCCTCAGCCTCTCCAACGTTGACATATTATAATCATTTCGTCCTTGTTGATTTTCCCGCAATAAGTGGTAGATAATAGAGAGGAATATATCTATAAAGATCGCGGTAGCTTTAAGGAACCCTATGTGTCGGGTTCCGAATGATTGGCAAACCTCGAAAAGCTTCCTACATACTGGTTCATCCTTCCCCCAGTTTCCCAGCACTTCCTGGGATTTCATCTGGCGCCGCACAAAGTGGACTACAAGTTCAATAAGGAGCTTTTTCGAGTAGCTGAGAGGTGGGATGATACACAGATATGCCTCTTGTATACATCCCAACTCGGAACGCTGTATAGCATTTGCCACTCCAAGAAGTACCGTATTTTCAAGTCTCAAAGAACGCAACGCCTCAGCTGTATCCAGGATGAAAGTATCCGGGTGTCCAATAATTGTCTGATCTTTAGAATCAATTCTCTTAGCCGACACATCTTTCGCAATCGCCCACATAAAAGCTGTGAATATGTGTTGGCCAAGTAGAGTCTCCAGGGATCCCTCCGAGTTCAATGTCAGACACCATGGTGATACCGGTTGGTGATCTGAAGAGCTACGATTAAAAACGTCCGGGTGATATGTTGCCGAAATACCGGGGCAGTGCATTCGATACTTACTAGTTCCACATTCTAATTCCAAAAATCCTATCGGGCCTCCAAATACTACAGGTTGTCTCCCTTTATCAGTACCTTGAATAGTTTTGCATTTGGTAAGAATTGTGCTTTGGGGAAATCTAATTCCTTCGTCAAGCTTAAGCCACCAACTTATGTCTCGCCTGAGATCTTCGTTATCTGTTCCAAGCAATCGAATGATTTGTCGTTTCAGTTCTACATCTTGCTGCAACCAGTCGCCTTTTATGGTATCCGCTGCCTTTTTCCCATCGTTCTTCTGCGTTCCTTTGGGTTCCATCTCGCCGATAGAATAAATCCATAGAGACAGGCGGCATCTATTTCTGTGGCATCTGCTTTCCACTTGCCGTTGATTTTTTTCGACGTTGAATTCGATCCTTTCAGGCTCTTCACCATTCATTTGAACCTTGAGAAACCAGACGAAAGATTCTTTCTTGTAGTTCCCGAAAAGTGTATCCACAGTGTTCTTAAGCGGCCTCCATTCTGAAAGCCTGCGCTAGCGGCGGCCCGGCCTAGGTCAAAAGCCGGTCTGTACGTGATTTAAAAAGCCTGCATCGGCCTGCATAAGCCTTGGTCTGGTTGATGGATGGAATACGGCAATGGCAGGGCTACAATGATTGAGTTGGATATGGTATATGTTTCGTACTTTGGAGACTTTCTTAGTATAGGCAGCAGAGAATCTTCCAAACAAAATATTCTGTTTAGGCTTAGTCTGCCAAGAAAGCCGCCAGGCCGGCCGGAAAAGCTTGCAGGCCCGGCCCGGCCCTCATTTGAAAGCCGCCGCTAAGGCCGGTCTGGCCGCTTAGGAACACTGTGTATCCATTGCCATACCGATTGATGTTGCAAACTGCAATAGATATTTTCGATGTTTTACTAATCCACTTGGTGAGCTTCCCTAACCGCTGTTTGGCTCTCAACGCGAGTTGCGCTTTTCCTGTTTGTTGGCTTGAACTATATCCCGGATATGTGTAATTCTTTGGATCCGGGTATATGCACCAACTCAATCTTGCTACCGTTTTAGGGTAATCGCTGGATCCATTTCCTTCTGACCTTTCGTTTCTTGCGCCCTCTAAGTTCTGAAAGTTCGCTGGGATATGGTCCGAGGTTAGGGTCCCCAGGGAGAGTCTATCTTCCTCTAGTACCGTCATAGGTTCAAATTCTTTCCCATTCTTTGACCAAAAATCGCAAGAGCCGGTTTCATTGTCATCCTTATCTTCCGTAGCAACTCGTAATGCGAGCCAATCCATCTCGTGTTGATCGGGCACCTTTTTACAAATCGGCGTAATAATAAGCACATGCCTCACCAATGCTCGCAGTACTGTCATTAGAAATATGCAAACAAACTGTGCAATAGAGGCAGACCAATTCATACCACGCAGTCCTTGAAACTGCATGATAAAGCCGCATAATCCTAGACAGACTCCAAACAGGGCAAGAGCTTCAGAAGGGCTAGAGGCGATATTAGCGACGAGAGGCCAAGAATCCCAGGATGCCTCAAGCTCCATTCGTCTAGACGACAAAATGCATCTGTGCAAGCCTTTTCCAAGCATGACGCAAGAATCAAAGGACTGGTCGCTAACTACATGGCGCTTCTGCACTCATAAGATGTGAGCATTCAATTCCTTTCCCCCTCGGAGTCGTTTCCCCGGACCCCACTCCTTCTCTGCCGTACTCTGCTCTACATTCATCGAGCATATAATCATACCGGCCATGAGCAGGATGGTACCTGTAGCCACAATAGGAAATGCATGCGGCCTTACAGAGGTTCCATTTTTTGGGAATCGCGTTCTATATCGCGGATGGCACACCGAGAAACCAGCAAAGACCAACATTCCAAACTGAAGCAGTATACCACAAATCGCAATGCAGTAACGTTCGCGTGGCTTACTACTACCGTGAAGGCTCAGTGATATATTAGGCGCAGATAGCTGCTGTGGGGCGGTGTCTGAGACCGGCCTGGTGTCTATTGCATTAGGGGTGAGTGACTCAGCTGAGACTCGAAATGTATACTCCGGACCCCGGATTGTGTTACTTTCTAGCTCCCCAAGACTGAGTCCGTTTATCAAATACCTCATATTCGGTATGTGAGATCGCTGAAATAGTTTTTGAAGTTTTGATATCAGCGGATCTTGATTCGCTGCCAGCATAATTGGGCAGCTAGTGGGTTAAGCGTTCCAAGGCAAACATGGATTAGTATCTCTAACTTACGTCTGGCTGCGAGATAGCCATCCTCCTCAGCACTTTCTACAGTATATAAACCGAGAGTTTCACGATTGCCTCCCAAGGCATCCAGATACACTATCTGCTGGACCTCTGGCCTTCCGACTGTTCTCACGACTCCTTGGCCATTCCACAGCTCGCAGACCCCATGAGACGTAGACGACATCAACTCAACTCCCACCGTTGCACGATTCTCCCGAGCCCTCCGAATTACCACCCTCAACCATGAAGGCCCCCCAACGCGTATGGCTGCGACAATTGTCGTGAGGATACCTAGCGGTGCCATGGCAAAGATTATGTGGTCGAGGCATCCCACTGTGCGCGTCAGATCAGACCAAAGGGTGGGTAATAGGGGCGTTCAAACTTGACTCGCGCATAAATTGTTTCGCGATTTGCTCGCCAAAAAGTGCAAGCAACTTAGACACCTGCACCTAGCACGCCCAGATATTTGCACCCAGAGAAATTGAGATCATACGGTGCAAGATCGCTGAACAGGTTGTTCGAAAAATCGTCCCTGAACGTGGCTGAGACCTCTGTCGGTGCTATGAGAGCAATGAGAAGAGTGCACACACCCATGTGAGGTAATCTTTAGGACATAAAGTCCGTTGGACAATGCAAATGATATAGATGAGGTGTGAGACGGAGAAACTATCGGTCACTGAGCACTATTGGTATATATGCTAACTAGACTTTAAGCCTCATCAATAATATCTACTGTTATTGGGTGGATACATAGAGGTTCAAAGCGTGAGGAGTGTTGCGATATGGAAGATTGCACAAGGTTGCATTTATAAAATCATGAACGGGCAGATGTAGCGTATTTTTGTGATAAGATTGATTGACCTAAGGATCTGATTGATAAGGTTTTTGGAACCGGAGCGGTTGAAACTGCATTAAGGTATGCATAGACGAATGTATGCATTCGCTTCCGGGGAATCACTTGGGGCCCAACTGACGTGGACTACATGCTATGATGCACATTAGGTAGGGGCTCATGTGTCCATACAATCTAGGCAATGCACGGCGATATAGCCGGAAAGCACTGCATGAGTAGTGTTACCCATTTTAATGTAAAATATCTACGTAGCTACTCAATAAGGTTCAGAACGACAGGTGATTGCTGCCAGTGTGTGCAGAACGTGGGGTCTTGCTTTACTAGTGCTATTAGGTGGAATTTTACGAGATGATATACGACAATAACTACCTAGGTACTCATATCGGCGGATTTGACCGCTCTAGTGACTCAAAACTGACAGACCAACTTTAAGCATTAAAAAAAAACAGTGGGTGGATAGAGAGGAACGTAAAGTGGGCATGGATACTCTTAGCAGGCGCTTGTATCGTTGTTGGGCAACCACACGCTTGACTACTTGGCCGACGGGTGCCTGCGGGCTTCAAAGTCTTCGAAATGCCCCAGGGACCGGCGGCCAGCACCTCGGTTTCTGGCATACTAATAACTTCGCCACATATATTGACGCGGCAATAGCTCTTTTCTGATACAATTCCCACCACTGTACGATGTATATGTAGGGTCCTCAAGTATCTCAAATTTCCATTAGATTTTATTATGTATGACTCTAGTTAGTGCAAAACGATAGCGGAGGTACTAGTGTTGTTTCACTTCCATCGTTACCAAGAGTCCCGCAATCGAAGATGATAATTCGTAGCCTGGGACGGCGCTTGGTGTTGCACACTTCGAACTGTTTTGTAGATTGAAGGAGACCACAGGACTGTGGTCATGAAGTGGGAATCCATTAAGGAGTGTGTAATAACTCAATCATCAAATGTACGATACTTCTGCACTCACCGTGAAGAGATAGCACGTTGTGGCCTAGTGAAAATCGGTTTGGAAAGATCCTTGCATTGCTTTGTGTTGGTGAGATACGGAATGAGCCGTAGAGCCTCAACCCCCACACAAGTTTTTGCTCGTATAGGAATGCGGGGTGCCGTAACACTGTTAAGTGATAACTAACTCCGGTCTTTGTAATCAGCAAAGGCAAACATTCCTTGAAAATCGAATTGACCGTTGTTTGCCATATTATTCTGTTCGCACTAACTACTCATATCATCTAAGACTCGAAATTGAGGGGGTTCGCAATATTTGATCGCTAAGAGTAGGTGATTATGCTAGGTGGAATACTGTTCCGCGGCAGAGCAACACTCCTCGACGAGCCATCTTCGGGGGGAATCTTTCGGCACGACCCCAAGTTGTATGATGCCGCAACTGACCACTAAAATGGTTAGATCCGTTACTTCCATGGAAGTTTGACAAACGGTTTCCGCTCGCCCACTCGGATTTGGAAGTGGTGATGGCTACTGCTTCTCTTCCGGAATAGTGTCATTATAGTGATCACCCCACTGCGGCAGAGAAGCATTACAACCCGGAACGTTTCCGGACAGTTGAACTGTCCCGCAGGGGATCACTCGATCTTGGCTTAGTACGGGTCTGGGGTCCCCGAATGGAAAATATGCGAGGCAGTTGCAGCAGCAGTGCGATGCGTGCGAACATCGAACGTCACTAAGTCTCAAATACCCGATCTGAAACCTCAACCCTTAGCGGCGTAATTAAGATATCTGCAGCTACCGCCGTAGTAATTCTCTTCCCTTACCTCAAATCTGTTTACCGACGAAATGTGTTCTTTCTAGATGATGCCATTTGATTTTGGAATTTTGCGGTCAGTCCGGCTATGTATGATAACAGACACTGAGGAAACCCTGACCTGGTAGATCTTTACTTTGGAATCTGCACACCCCGGCATTCCCCTGGTGCCTGTATGCAGAAAGTTGTGGCCGAACAAAAGCTGCATTTAGGCCATGTTTCTGGTACCGGTGATGTGTAAGGGAGGGTAGTGAACATCATAGTATACTTAGACTTACGGTTTGAAATATAAATACCATGTACACTTCTGAAGCACTTGCTTCTACTAGTATCATCGACAGCAAAACATACATGGCGATGGTGAATTCTATTACATGACAACCCCTAGAACATACAGCCGCAAACACATACAAGGCATTCGCTGTTATCATTTACTGTGATACGGAGATAATGGATGTTAACGACAGTTTATAGTAGCTGGAGAGTCTCATTCCTTCTGTGCACATTGCGTATATACTTTATCTCGGGTTACGATAGTATAAGACTCAACTTAATATATTGCTCATTACCGTGTATTTGCCCCCATCATTGTATAGGGCACTTTTCAATCGGTAGACATATTCAGCAACACCAAAGGTCACACTGCGAGATACCATCCAGTGAATTGTTGATAAGAAATTGTCGACTCATATTACTGGATGACTCAAAAGATTTCAATCTAAGGGGCTTATAATCCATATGCGAACGATAGAAATCGGCATTCCAAATTTTAGTGAATGGGTCCCTAGATGAAAGAAAATCAACTCAATTTGGAATTAAAGTTGAATTAAGATTGTTCTAGGTCAAAAGGGACACTTAATGATATCAACATTTTCTGTTGCTATAAGGCCTAGAACGAGGTCTAGAGAGGTCTCTCCGAGTCACAAGTACACCCATTCATGATTTCTCACTCTTGTCGCCCGCGACTCTGCTTGTTGCATATATGGTCTACCTCCCTGAGATACGGCTTATGGGCTCAGCTGGGCTGATGCATAATCTCCTTAAGATGATGGTCGTTGCAGACTCAGCTGGAGATGCCAGCTGAGTGCGCATGCATGCGTACAAGGCATGCTCTGAATGCCGTATATAAGATCACGAATGTACCTGTACTTTAGAATACAAGGCTTCTAGCAATCAGTATTTCAACACTGCTGTTATGGTGCACGCAGCTTTAAACCTACAACTCGGAGGCAGCAGGAACTAACTGTCATTAGCAAGAAACTTTAAATTAAGTTTTGATAGTACTAGTTACCTTTTGAGCGTTTGCTGCTTCAGTGACTCTTCTGTTGCTTCTATATACTTGAGTACCTTCTTGTAATTATCATTTTTGAAAATTGTATAATTAGAATATGCCTCTAGAATCCTTTGAGTACGAGCATAACAAACGGGGGACATGAATTAACTCCAAGCTACCGCACATACCATGAAAGCCGAAACTTTATTTGAACATCATTCTTCCGTATACATAAAATAAACCACCGCAGCTTCACTACCTAACTGCTAGAACAGAAACTGCTCTGTAAAATTGTAGAGACCCTAGTACTATATCACGGTACAGAGTGAATAATTACAACTCTCTCTTTTTGGCCTGCTGCAGCTCGCACAATAATATCACATCACCGGTAGACTCCGAGTTGTAGGTTTAAAACTGCATGCATCATATATGGCCTGGAAGGAAGTCGCCGATACACCGAGATCACCGAATTGACTCACAGATTGTAGGCTCATACTCGTAGACTTATACTCGTAGACTTATACTCGTAGACTCATACTCGTAGACTCGTACTCGTAGAATCATACACGAGTTTTCACTCGCCACCGGCTGCGCCACTAAGTATTTCCAATCATGTACTTCCATAGACTTCCACAGCGCTTCTCCCTTAGATAGTTCAATAGATTTCTTCCACTTTACATCTGCAACATCTGCCACCCTCCCTCGTCACTCTGGACGCCATTCCATTGATCACCGACGAGGTCTCTGCACTCTCATTATATAAGGTATAGGTTTTACCTTTAGATAGATCAAGAGATTTCATCAGTATCGCAGAATTCAACAGTTTCTTGTCGACGCCACACCGGACTATCCCTCCCATCATCCCCTCCACCGTCCCACCCAACAGATTGCCGTAGTTCGTAGCGTATATGTTATTGAGAGAGTCTGTGTATTTATAGGTGTTTCGCTCAACAGATTCATTTTTTTTCTTGATTCTGGCGCTGCCTTACCTTCACCACTCTGTAGTCAATTACTTCGATTCGCATTCACAACCCTCAGGCAATAAACCCACCCAACGCCTTCATATTGCCTGTTTACCTATATAGCTTTGCTGCGCCAAAGAGCAAGCTATGTCAACAATATTGCATCCTGTGCTACCGTTGACAGCTGCTGCAAGACTTCAGTGCGGTTACAGAAGTACCAAAAGGGTTGCAACGAGTTACTCCTCAAGCAAAGAAATATGTGAGGAATAAGTTTATGAAATGTAATACAGGCTGTGGGTTGGATCTGAAAATGGAATTCATTGTAAACCCAGAATTCCGCTATTGGTTTGTGTGAGTTGGATACGCAGCAAGTCATTAGGATTGATGATTACACATCCGGAGGATCGGTGGGAATTATGATGAGAAGCAAGTCAGATGCAAAGTCGGGCAGAGAGTGAGGATGAAGGTGAGGGTTCGCACTTATCATGGCACGATTGATTGGATACACAAACTACAGTTTTCATTGTAGGGTAGTTTCGGATTTGTAACGTTTTATTTTCTATGCACACTGGCGCCATCGTACCTCACTGCGGCAATTTGCTAGGAGAAACGGTGGAGGGCGTACTGGAGGGATAGTTCGCATGGGCGCCGTTTCTGTTACTATAGTTCTTAGGGGAGAACCGGGTGTTGATTCTATGATATAGTGAAGAGAAGGAGAGAAGGAGAAAGACTCGATTTATGTACAGAGAATTATGAGAGAAAACTTTGATGCTTCGCCACTCGCCACTCTGAGTCACTTGCCACAGGATATGTAACAGTTTCTCTTGTATGTGTACTCGGATCGTGAGTCTCAGCACCGTTTGATGTCTTGTACGACAATGAAGACTTGTATGAAGATGGTGGTTGTATGAGGATATGCATCAGGACCAGGGTGATGCGTCTCATGTCAGAGCATACGCGTACGCATATGGGAGATTGTACATATACGGGCCTCTGGCCCTCGAGATAGAGA
>Ga0307515_10001392_pt1 | contig 54717 bp, 61 predicted proteins | sample 17_EM_MG_FD_194513 | JGI IMG/M metagenome (GOLD analysis project Ga0307515, IMG submission 194513) | Populus trichocarpa ectomycorrhiza microbial communities from riparian zone in the Pacific Northwest, United States - 17_EM | ecosystem: Host-associated > Plants > Roots > Unclassified | place...
GCGATCGGAGACATGATGGCAAGAATAACAAAATGGCTAAAGCGGCGATGCGGCAAGCGCACAGCCAAGATCACCTGGCCAATCACGGCCATTACGGTCAAGCCGTGAGTGAACGTGGGACCCGAGTCCCCCGGTCCGGGCGCGGAGATTGGACAATCCGGGTTTCATGGGTGCCTTTGTGATAATCTTAGCGACACTCATGCTTTTACCGATGACGCAATGTGACGGGCGTGACCGTCAGCAATGTAAAGCGTGACACTTAAACTTCACCCTTGGAAAAAAGTACCTAACTCCTCGCAGGCGACGACCTAGTTTTTACTCGCGAAAGCTCCGTCTACAAACTCTGGGTGTCTCCGTCCCTCTAGATAAAGAACTCTAGGAGGAGATAGAACAAAAGATTGTTCCGTGATATCTTTGGCCGAAGGTGAATGTTCCAAACCTCACAAGGATGCGCTTTCGTTTCAGTCCTAGCAAGGCGGTGGGCAAATAGCCGAGGGTATAACCATCAACCCCAGCGCGAAAGGGCCGCTCATTCTCTGGAATCGATCAGCCTGAAACAGACGTTTGCTGTCGCTAAACGTGATCCCCAGTGTGTACACCGGGAGCGTGGGTACTGAGGTGGGGTAAGGCCGAGACAATTTGTTACAATATTTGCTTGTAACATCAATGCCCCAGGCCGAAGATAGATACCGCAGTGGAAGGTATTATGGCTAGGTCTGAGAAGCCGTGCGTGCGTTTTGACTTGCTCCAAGGCGGTGCGCTGATGATGATTGTAAACCTACTGTATCGTGTTGATCAAGGGTGCTCATGATCTTATCTTTCAAGCACAACGATGCCAGGAGGCCAAAACGTTTTGCTCAACCCGAGTGCAGATTCCGAGAATCTTGCAACAGAGTATCGACTTGATCCTCTAGCTCAACCAGCTCCTCCCTACGCTTCTTCTCCAAGCTCTCCAGCTGGTCACAGACAGCCATAGGAACGGAAGCGACATGTTCGTTAAACTTCTTGTCCAATGTGACCTGTCGGCGTTTCGCAGTGTCAATAAAGCCTCCGAGATTCAGAGCGGGGAAAACAAAGCGAACCGTCAAATCCCTCCCCAGGCCATTCCCTACCCTCTCCCAATCCGCCCAAAACCCCCTCTTTGCCTTCTCCCACCTACCCACCGACAACCTCACCCCAACCACACCGGCAAGGACGCCCGCTCCCACGACCGTCTCCCCACCGAGATGCAGTCCAAGTAAGCTGAGGTTTTCAACCAGCCCAACCCAGTTCGCCCACAACACTCCCAAAGTCGTTGCGGTGCTCCCAAGGGTGGAGAACACGACCCGTTGGGCAGCAAGGTGGAGTCGGGTTACGGGGAAATTGGCCAGTATATCTCTCCGATCGGAAAGAGGTTGGAGAAGGGCAGCAGAAAGTAGTGGGTATGTAGGGGACGATATTAGTTGTTGGTAGTTGTTATATATGATGGAGGAGGAGAACGGAGAGGGGGGGTGTAAAGAATGTAGGAGTCGTGCAGCATTGTCTCTAAGTTGAATTTGGATGGCCTTTAAACGACCGGTGTGGAAGACAAGCTGGAAGGCACACGGATTCAGAACCTACTCACGAATAGGTCTGAAAAAGGGAGGCAGGCATACCGTGCGTTCTAGGTCTTTACACCACTGCTGTTGGATGGCTGCATTGACACACTCCTGAACGTCATCAACTCGCCACAGAAGTTTCCACCACCTTAATGTGTCGAGGGTCCGCTTGACATCCTCTTTGGACTTGGCCATCGCCTTTTTCACTTCGTCCATCCCAGTCTCCTTCCCGGGAACGCCGACCCAGACACCAAGAACGTCAGGATGCAGGCAGATTTTGGCCTTTTCGATTTCACCCAAGAGTTCACCGATGCTACGCGCCAGATCTTCAACCTCATGCAAGCTGTCGTCAAGGGAGCGTCGTGCAAGGTTTAGTGACCGGTGGAGCAAGGCGGCAGCAGTGAAGCCGCGGACTGAGACGTCCTTCCCGAGGGTTGTTTTAGCTTCTGTGAGATTTTCACTAACGGCACTGTCGAAGTCGGATATACGGGAGGAGAGTTTCCCGTGTTGGTAATTCCCGATCGCCTGTAATGAAGTTGGGTTCTTCTTAAAAGCATACAAGGACTCCAATGCTTGTGATGGGTCGACGTAAACAACGTTTGGGAGTTTGGTCCAAATCGTCTCAGCCCTCTCTTCCGTTTGCCCAGAACCTCGCTCTGACCGGGACGAATGAGGGGTGAAGAGGGATTGAACGTAGGACCGTGTTTCAGGCGTTTCAGTGCCAACAATCACCAGTATGGCGTGTGGGTGATCGAACACAGTGCGGTACAAAGGGGATTGAAGGGCGGCGGTGGGGGTCATGATGATCGGATTCAGAACCACGACCGGGATGTCGGCTGTGAGTAATGTGATTAAATCCGCGTCTGACGTCGCGGTTGGTAACTCTATGATTTCCACCGGTGTCGGAAAACGCGTCAGCCATTGCGAGGACAACGAAAGTGAATCCGAAGATTGGGAGGGTGTGGAGCCGGATTGGATAGAATATTTGATGTTTCGAGGTCGGGAGCGGAGGAGGCTGGTGTTTTCGGGGTTGGAGGAGAATTCATCTTCGAGCAAAGCCGTTACGAGATCGAATGCGCCCGAGTCCGGGTGTGCTCCGTGCACTGTACAGGGAATTTGGAAGTTACGGGTGAGAATATGCAGGGGTGAGAAAGAGCGAGGAGTAAACGCACCGACAATCCTCGCCTTCTGATCCTCGTTACTCGCCAAGTCCTTGCGTACTATCGAGGCGCCATGGGCATAGTCTAGCAGATCAATCCAAAGCTTGAGTGACTCTACTGGGTGTTTTGGTGTCGAAGAGAGGATGGAAGGGAGGAGGGCGGAGGTCTTGTGAATTAATGTGAGGGCGTTCGGTCTAGGGAGTGATGTCGTCGACTTAACAGCGGTAGAGGAATAAATTCGGAGGAACTTTGTCCGTGGTTTAGAGAGAAGAGACCTCCCACATCGGTGCATGACCAGTGAAGGTTCCCTTCGGAGAGCGTGGCGCGTCTGGCCGGTAGCAACCGTGGGAAATTCGCCATCCTCCGCCACCGGAACGGAAGATGGGCTGTACTGGATCTCCGTCAACCGCGAATTCTCAATCACGAAACGTGAAATCAATGACAACATCTCTGCACAAGGCGAAAGCAAGGTACCGAGCCGATTTCTAACAGAAGTGATCACTCGCATTAAATATCAAAGTGGTGTAATCTAGTACTATAATACCATGATTGAAAGTTCTTTTGTAGTTTAGTAGTTCCCGCGCCTCTAACTTCGCCGCCGGATGGATGGAAAGAACGTGAAGGAAGGATCGAAGTGGAAAGAGCCGAGGTCGATTGGGTCTGCCCGCCCCAAAACCGAAGTGAGCTTCAAAACCATAGACCACTCCCTCTAATCTTTCTGCCTCGCCTTCCTCTCCCTCTCGCCCCTCTGCACCCTCCACTCCAGCAACTGAGCGTACCCGCTCAACGCACTTACGAGTTCTTTCACCGCCCTTTGACTCGGTTTACCATTCGGTGGAGCGTCCAACAACTTCTTGTTCCCGCTCTCGTCACCACTCTCGTCAAAGTCAGTCAACGGAGAGCCCTCTCTGCCAGCCTCATCCGTGTTGGTGTTGTCGGTTTCGTGATCCTCATCGGTCTCTTTCGCGTCATGGTTGAGGTTCATTGCGCTCGCGCGATCAGAGAACGCGTCGACGGTGGAAGAAGCGGCAGTAGAAGGGCCGGCGGGAGGAATTACGAGACCGTTGGAGGTTTTGTGATTCCCGGTGCCGGACTTTGCCTTGTCCCCTCCCTTAGGATTGTGGTCGTCATCTTCGTGATCCAACCCATGACAATGAGCGATCCACCGGGAAAGGTTTCGAACGTCCTCCGGCCGCCAAAATGCCCACCACCTCTCACCCCCTCCAAACCCACCCTCCCCTTCATCTTCTTCGCCGTCAGTCGTCTCCCCATCTTCACCTTCGTCATGGTGAGGGTCAGGTGCGATGACTGCACCCTCAGGTCTCGTCCCCCAAACGGCGACAAACCAACTCCAGTTCCACAACTCCTCTCGCTTGGACTCGTCCATTGCCCCCACGCCCCCAGATACGAATGCAGCTCCTCGCCGGCTACGCCCACCCCCAGTGGACCTCTTTGGCGCTGTACCAACCTCCTCAAGATCGTCAAAGATGGTGTCTGAGGCCGCCTCCTTCTCCATGACGGAAGGCGAGAAAGCAAAGTATCGCCTCCCTTCGTCGTCACGGCCGAGCGAAGAGAATCTGAAAGTCAAACACGAGACAAGGGTCTGTTGGGCCTTCTCGAGGTCGTCGATCCGGGTTTTGTGAGCGTCTCTGAACATCCGAGGCTATACAACGCATGAAAGCTGTTAGTAGGGCCACCCCCGACATTAACAGAGTAGAGTGCGTACAGGTTTGGTGGTTCCCAGTCGAGCTTTCTCCTTCGTCCACCTTTCATTCTCCCTCATAATCGCTTCCTTCCCAAGCTTCGCGATATCCTTGGCCTCGTTAATACCTTTATCGACCTCCGTCTTGAGGGTTTTTGACCCGCCCATCGTCAATCCGTCGATCAAATCCAGCACGACGTGAATCAACTGTGCCGAGTGCCCGACGGGGATACAATCTTGATTAAGCGCGCCCCTGCGGGTATTGTACACCGGCATTGCGGTGGGCGGAGGCAACGGATCAGGGTAAGTGAAATCGTTTGGGTGGGCGTGACGTAGAGAGGCGAGGGTGGTCCAGATCTTGGTCATGTTGGCCGAACTATTCTTAATTTCCTTGAGGGCGGTTTGGAGACCCTGAATGAAATGATTATCATTGGCAATTGTACGGGAGTTACCAAGTAAGACCGACCTTTCTCAACGGGCCAGTTGCGTCCCCCGCATATATCCCAAGAAGCCCAAGGACAACCGATCGCATACACTTCTCACTGACCCAACTCACCAATGGGATGTCTGAAGCGTCTCGACCCTTTTTGGGACGAACCTCGCTTGCTACCCAGTCAACAGACCCGTCGCCGACAATCTCCCCAAGTTCATCTAGATGCGACTTGGCATCCTTGTCCATGAGCGATGAGAATCTGACCATGAACTCTCGAATGAACATCCTTTCTTCGAGGTGCTCTAAGGTAATCTCTCGTGGGATATTGGAAAGCCTCGTCCATGTGGGCTGGATAACTGGTATCAATGGCTTTGCGGGCTTGGGTTTCGGTTGTGGCTTCTGGGCAGATTTCGAAGTGGACGCTCCGGGAGACGTGGTGTTTTTGTTTGTGCCCGCTGCGGTAGCAGAATCTGTGGTCTTGGGTCGTTTGCGTTCTTGACCTTGACCGGGCAGGATGCCCTAGAATGATCGCACGATAAGAACAAAGCATTGGGAAGCGATATGGTGTGTAGAAATCAACCTTCTGATCCGGGTTGACATCGAGGAGCTCGGCGGCAGATATGCCGACCTTTCGAGCGGCGTTGGTCAGGTTACTGAGAGAAGAGAATGTGTAAGGACCAAAAAGGGTTTAGTGTATGAGCTGCCATACCCAGTTGGTTCGAGCCCCTGTGCCCGACGACAGGTTCGACAGTTACAGATCCCCTGGCACCTTGGACATCTGTAGGGGGATTACCTTAGTATCATCATGCGGCGAGGTGAAGTTGTGCTTGAAAAACATACTTGAAAGTGTACGGTGTCTTACTCTTCCCGCGTCCGGTTGGTGGGGTCTTCTTGATCTCGTCGATGTCCTCACCATAGCGATTGACCAGGCATGATTTGCAATACTTGGTCTTGCACTTCTTTGCGACTTCCGTACAGTTGATAACCTCTGGGATCGTAATAAGCATGAAGACAGTCAGGGTTGGAAGTAGATCGGAAGGAAGGACTCACGCGACGCGTCGCGCTTTTTGTTACACTGATGACAGTAGAGATGCCCGTTGGGAAACTCCTCCGAAGCATTCGAAGGTTTGACGGTAGAGGCGGTTCCAGTAGCCCCGGGCTTCACAGAGGTGGTTGGTTTAACCCTTTTAGTCGTGGTCCGCTTTGGTGGCTTGGGATCGTCTCTGGGGGCCTCCTTGTCCTTTGCCGTGTCTTTCCCCCCGGTGACGGTCTTGGAAGGAACGGTATTGGTGTTGCTCTCGGCGAGCTTCTGTTTCTTGACCTCGATGGAGGCGTTCACATCGGGTTGGGAGAGCTTCCGTTTGTGCGGGGGTGGATTTGTGGTAGACATGTTGATGTCACTTCTGGTATCGGAAGCGGGTTCGCGTTCAGCCACCGATTTCCTTCTGGTTATCGAGCATTAGGATTCCAGAACATATCACTGAGAGTTTCGCCTGAACTCACCTCAAGGGGATCTCGACGTACACTTGCAATCTCCGCTGGCCGTTGGGGTGTCGGTCAACGGCCATCGACGCGCTTTTTATATAAATCCGGCAAAGGAGCGAGTAGGTTATAACGAGAACACGTGACCTTTCCCGTCCTGTCACGCTTTCCACCCACGGACATGGACGTCACGCATCCTTCCGGTCACGTCACACCCGCGCCAGCACACCCTTTGCCTCCCGTCTGTGTTGTAAACGTCCGACTTTCGTTTAAAAGATGGCCCACGCTGACCATACAAGAGATCCTTGGTGCGTTTTCTTGCGTTCTTTCCAAAGGTGCTCTCACCTTACTCTCTGCCAGCCCATGGGTCATCCTCAGTGATTTCGGCGCGGCCTTTTCCATGGGCGCAGTCGGAGGTGGTCTTTGGCACGGTATTAAAGGAGCCCGGAACTCACCAAGGGTTCGTCTTACTCTCCTTCTAGGCACCTCATGACCGTTCTCTCATCACCACGTCGTTTTTCAGGGTGAACGGTTCCCCGGTGCTCTATCCGTGATCAAGTCTCGAGCACCCGTGACGGGTGGTAACTTTGGCGTCTGGGGCGGAATGTTTTCGACGTTTGATTGTGCCATCAAGGGATGGAGACAAAAGGAGGATGCCTGGAATGCTATTGCATCCGGTTTCCTGACTGGTGGTTGTTTGGCAGCGCGAAGTATGTCTTTCTCCCTCATGGCCCTTTAGGAGATGATGATGGCTTACTCGTACCGTTTAAATCTCAGGTGGGCCGAGGTCTGCTTTTGGTTCAGCAGTGGCTTGCGGTATTCTCTTGGGTGTGTTCGAGGGTGTTGGTGTCTTGGTTTCCAGGATCATGAACGACAACACTCGTCCCCAACTCCCTCCCTTACCCGAAAATATGCAACCACAACCGTCATAATTGCTGTCCCCTGCTTTCATTTAGAACACCATTACAGGTTCTCGCTACCTCGTATACATACATATTCAGGACTCCCTCTAATGCATCTGTACTCCTTCCCTGTTCCACCCCAGCTCAATGGTATTGGTTCTCTTGGTTGGACATTGTCGGCACCAGCGTCGCCCATTCCTCGAAACCGAGCTTGCGTTCGACGACTCGGCCTAGTTTTTCTGCCAGGTATGTGGCCAGGAGGTGTTTGCACTGTCGCCACACCGAGTCGGCCCACTTGCCGGCCAAAAAGAAACGAAAAAAGCCCTCACCATCAAGTTTGATTCGGCCGATAAGACCGATAGCGTGAAGGCTGGACAATCACAGAAATATTTGTCCAACCCCGAGTCTGCCCAGACTGGAAGGTTGGGAAACACGTAGCAGTTCCCCTTGGCCCCCACTACTTGATACTGGATCCGCTGAAGCGGGGAGGCGTACCTGACGACTATCGCGTTCGCATCGGCTGTCCGGCCCTCGCTCTGGAGAACAAGTCACCCACCACCATCCCGATCTATGATGTCGAGTGCGGCGAGAACGAGAGCATCGGGGAAGAAGAAACGAAGCTGTTTGAGAAGATCTTCGTTTGGTGGAACATGCTGACCCCCAAACCCCATGTCATCATCAGAATTCAGCGTAGTCGCGGCTCTCTTTGGAGAGGTATTTTCCTCCTCTGGCGCCAGAGGAGATGAATGAACTGGCGGCGCGAGGACCTGTTGGAGAAGCTTCAAAATATCTGGGGAATGCATCTATCACACCGAGCTTAGTGGATGTCAAGGTCGACGCTCAACTCGATTCGCGAGTGTTGTCTTTCGACGCCACCGGCGCCACGGCCCGTGGATAACCGGGTCAAGTCATTACGCGCCATCTTCGTTTCATCATCACTTGTCGCCCAGATCAAGGGGAACCCAGGCTTAGATACGAGGTATCGAACTTTCAGGCACTTGCAACGCTTTGAATAAAGATCTTCCCCGGGCTCCATGACTTAGAGTCACACTCACCTTCGTTCTATGGCTCAGGTCACTTGAGGGCCAATCCGCTGACTTCTTCTGACCCGGACCGTCCGCCTCCCCAATTCTACAACGCTTCCTTGCTTCGACAGTCCCCGGCCATACCGTAGATCATTGCCTCCGAAGAGTTCTCTACTTGCGAAGCATCCAGAACTCCTCTGCGTATCATGTGTACGATGGGTCGGCATTGCGCTATTGGTGTCTCATCATCGGATATACGCGTATGCCCCGTCTTACGCTATTATCGCCGCAAATGTGCTTGCCCTACCTCCCGTAACGCAAATGGTCTACCTACTTAGCTTGGGGTTCGTCGCTGACGGACGGAACGTTATCGAAATGCGAGACAGGTTCCTCAACGAAGGCTTTGATACGGCCCGAACCTGATCATCAGCTGAGTGTACTTATTCAATGATTTCCATCCTTCTGTGATGCTTGCTTTTGACTTAGACTCTCGACCGGATGCGAGAGGGCAGTGTTCACCGCGTTTTATCCCCTTGACTACCCCCAAATTTCGGGGCATTACCACGAAACCAAAAGAATACCCGTTGAAACAGTCGAACACCTTGGGTGTTCCCCCACCTGATCGCCGAAGTCGGCGAGAACGAAGAGAACAACGACCTACCCTGATATGAGAGGATTCTAGCGAGGATAAGATGCGAGGTCACCGGGTTGGGCTTATTCGGAGGTTGCATCTAGGACTCGAACATCTCAGGGGAGAGCAATTGAGAATGTACTGGTGGGAGTTCCAAACCCCAAAGGGGAATTACTCGATAGTTTCCGGTTTTAACGTCCCGTATATAAATATTATTCTGACGCATACAAAAGCAAGTAATTGGTTATTGGGAGGGAGAAATGCAAACGTCCCGCATCAGGTGTTTGGGGCTCCGTGTCACCCCCACATTCATTAGTCGTTCTGGAGATTGTTGAGGAGGCGAAGGATGCTCAAGACTAAAGGGGGGCGTTAGAACGTCATGAAAACAGAAACGCGTTGGAGCGACCCACAGAGGTTGATAAAGCTATACCACATGAGATAGAGCATGGATTAGTCAGCCGGGAAGAGGAATAGCGATACGGGTACGCACTCGAGGTACAGGCTGATGGCAGCCATTATGTATTCGTCTGGGGAAAGTCGACTGTTGATCAAGTACGTGTCGTAGACGATATACCCGCTGAATAAGATCGTGCCTCCAATCGCGTACAGGAGGTCGATTGTGTGCGAGAAGGGGATGAATATTCCAACAATCCCGGTCATACCTACAGTGACGCGATCGTTTGTGAGCAGAGAGGACAGGAGAGTAAGGAAGGTGCCTACATAGAGCTATGAGACCACCGAAGAGCCATGGCCCCATGCCGGAAAAGTCATACTGGAAATCGTCAGGGGGGTGGGTATGGTTTCACGTCCAACGCACCTTGGATTGAAAAGTGAAGACAGTCAAGCCCAGGAAAACACCCAAGGTAATCAACCTGTATGGTGATGTCAAGGTTCCGCCACATACAGTGGGAAAGAGTCCGACGTACAACGCTTGGAGAACCACCGTGCTATCGAAGTATGCACACAATATTCCGAGGGTGAACGACTCGAGGAGAGTGAAAGTGGACAGGAGAATGAGGTTGAGTGGGTGTTGATGGCGTTTCCAATAGAGCAGGCCGAGATTGACGAAGACACCGAACATGGGAACATAGTATGACCACGGGCTGAGGTGGGTCAATACCGACGTACTACAATGCGGTATGGAGGGGAGACGAACTTGGCTTGAACCCAGAGGACCGCGGATGGGGACTGTGAGAGCACACCGCTGACGATAGTTGTGGCGAGCTGAGTATCGTGACATATGTCAGACCACCTTAAGGCTGTGTTACACAGAGCGGAGATTGCTTACGATCTGCACGACTAGAAAACAGGGGCGGTGGGTTAGTAATGGGGGTCTCCTGCCAGGAGACGGCCAGTACGTACACAAGATTGTATAGACCTTCCTCACGAACGCGTTCCGGATCTCGAGGCTGCTCTCGTTCACGGACACACCATACTGAACACCCAGTAAGTCCGCAAGTAGGCAAACGAGGGAAAGAGTTCGGTGACTAACCTTGAAATCGTCCGGAACATCTCCGAAGCGGGGCTGGTTGTAGATTCCTCCGGCGCTGGAGCCGGGCTGGGGGGATCCCCGGCCGCCTAAAAGAGGCTCTCGATTGTCCTCGGTACTTCCGTAGGCCGGTTTAGATGGAGAGTAGGAAGGAGGAGGTTGAGGATAATTCGACATGACTGATTGAGGATAACCCGAGGCTGGCTGCGGAGGCGATCGAACCACTTTTAGCGAACCCTCGTGTTTAAACGTTTACCTCCCACCACCTTCCCAAACCGCACAACACCCTACAGGCAGACTTTCTACAGTCACTACGCAGTTGGCTAACGTCGCTTTGATGCATACTGTCCCTCACCTGGACCAGGGCAAGTTGCCATAAATGGAAGGCACGAGGCTCTCCCCCTGATGGAGTTCCCTGCACGTGATGACAACGCGTCTTTGGAATTCTTTCGACCCAGGATTTGGATCAGGCTGATAGATCCCTGTCATCGAACTTAAAAAGAGCATAATGGCGCAAGCGAACTCCCGGTGAGCCTTGGTATTCTGAATGCGCGGGCACTGTATCATCTGTCGCCGGACGCTGCCCGCCGGTTACAACGAGTGAGACAACCATTGCACTGCACAAGGGTCGGTGTTCGTTTTCCAGGTGTAGGAGGAAGATCAAGAGACGATGTCACCGGGAGGTGCCGACGAGTGGCAAAGTGGTATAACGACAAAGGGGAAGAGAAGGTGGCCACTCGAGCCGACCCATTGGCCTCCCGCCACTCGTTCTTTGTATTTGCCACCACCGCTATTATGCACTATCCCTAGTTCCACCCTTTATCTCGCTGGTCTCGCGCAAAGCACACGCTCCCTCCTTATAAAGCCCTTCCCACCGAGCTTCCGGTTCTGCCATGACCCATAACCCAGTAATGGAAAGGGCTCCAAGAACCACGGTCGAGCAGCTTGCCGCTCCACCCTCAATCTTTCCAGGGCCGATGGTCGTTGAACGTCAACTTCCAGGACAACGAAATTCCTGGGTATTCAACGATCTGTCTAATGACGTGAGTTCACCAGCTTCTTGTTTGACGCCATCACCCTTAGATAACCCACCTGAAAGAACCTTTCTCAGCAACCCGTTGAAGGATATTCTCGGGCATACGTTTACATCAAACCGACACACCCCGGTGGTCCTAGTGTCAACAAACAGGAGCGGAACACACTCGCTTCTCAAAAATGCCAACCCCCAAAACCCCGCCACCCGATTCAACCTCCTGATGAAAAGCGGTATGGTACAAAGTCAGCCCCAGGTCGTGGTTACCGTTCTAGACCCAACCGAAAGAAGTGCCACATCCCTGTACCGCTGCAACCTCGTGAGAAATGCGAACGCGGTCCACCCATTGAACCTCCCTCATCTCCGACGACCCCAGAGGACTGTATCATACGGCTCCCTGTACGTAATGCGGTCCTCCAAATTTTTACCTTCCGATGACAAGTGGCCTAATGGTATTTGAACTTCTGATTGTTAATGTATAGGCCGGTGTCCCCTTTCCAAGGAAGCCAGTTGGCTGCGAGATTGTCCCCCAAACGATCGAACCCCGACCAGAGGACCGATCGACAGTGTATTTCACCCGCTACGGTGTCCTCGGAATGCCTCTCCAGTATATGCACAACCTCGATGGCATGGACGACGGAGATGAACTGGTAAATCTTGGGCTCAACCCTATGAAGTCCTGCCAGATCACCCTCGTCATCGCTTGGCCTGGATACAAGGAAGCTACTTACGAGATCCTCGTCTATACGCCTATCCATCCGACGGCTCCATTCGTCACCGTCTATGGTCTACGACAATTGACGAAGCGCGAACTCGCTGCTGAAACACTCCGGTGCATTCACCGGTGGATGATCGAACACCCTTGGGGCGGTGAACGGTACAAGGGTATGCCCGAGTGGAAACTGAGTGGAGAGAAGTCACCTGGGGTGAGCGCCAAACTGGTTTGGTTGTCGATGATAAGCCCTGTTGGAGACGGGCGTTGGGTCACTCAATTACAGAAGGCCCCAGGCCCTACTTAAGGACGGTCTAGGGCGAGGCCTGACCTCTCCTGAACAATTTGATTCTGCGGCCACCGGGTCCGTAGCCACCCACGCGCCTCCTCCGAAAGTTGTTTTTTACTGACCGCTATTCTCACTCTATCATGTACTTATGCACGCCAGTCCACATGTAGCCTACCCGTCGTCCAAAATTAGAGTATTTGCGCGATAGCGGTACATGTGTGTAAGGAACCGACCAACGTCCATGTCACGATGGTGTGGTTGTTTCGATACAGCTGCTGTAAGGCGATTAACATGGTTGCCGAGGCGGCATGCTGTGCTACGCCGCATAAGTATGTCCCCCGTTTTATCTTGGTTGCCACCCGTGAAGGATGTACGAGCCGCATGCCCCTTCCGGATCAACGTCTAGCTCGGCTTGTCGAGAACTGTTTTCCCGCTCCCACTCAGCACAATCTCACATCCGGCAACATTGCTTACAATGTTACATTTTAGCCTGCTTTCTCCTCTCCACTTGGCTCGGCTCCCGTGCCAGCAGTTCGACTCCGTGGTGGGGCAAGCGTGGCCTTCATCATAAGGAGGAAATCGGGCCCCGAGCATTGGGGTCCGTGATAAGAGTCGATATCGGTAGCTCAGATTTCGAAAGCACTGTATACAATGGTCCCTCGATGAAACCCCGGCGAAGGGGGCATCCAGAGATCAATCAACCCTCTATATTCAAGATCGTTCGATGTATAGCGAGCGTCCCATGGTCCAAACGGAGGACGGAGGGCCGAATCCCATCGGAGCGTCATGTATCGGACATCCCGCGTTGTTTTTTCTTTCCTTGCGGCGGTTATTCCCCTCCGAGCCACTCAAGGGAGTATATATGACACTTAATCTGATCCATGGTCTTCTCTTCTTCCCAAGCTGCAGAGGTCATGTCCACTGAGTTGGGAGCGGACTCTTTCCTGCGGATCGCGTCGATATCCATTGCCAGCTATGAGTAACTGTCGCACATTTGCATCGTCATTTTTCTTCTTCGCTAATTTCTGTCTCAGCTACCTTATGACTCTCCCAGTAGAATTTAGGATGTATTGCCCCTCCGGTACATTCAAGTTCAGGTGAGTCTATCCACAGCTCCAAGCGTTGCGGATCTCTGATGTCACATTTTACAGGTGGTCCATCAGCCGAGTGCTCTTTATCCTGATACGGTACTTTTCCAGCCAATCCGTGTAGAGGCAAACGACCACTTACCATCTTCTTGTAGATATTTCAGCATCGCCTTGCTGATAATTAGCAACGTCGGATACTTTCATCATGGGTTCTCGGCGGAAGCTTGTTCAAGGTTCTACGTGGCGCCCTCGGTACTCAAAGGCAAGTTTTTTGGCGTTGTCCGTGCACGCTATATTCTCACCCTCCGCAGTGACACAAATCATGCTTTCCCAGATAATCGTCGGTTATCGAACCTGGAACATCGCCCGGAGATCAAGAGATATGGGAATGTTCCTCATTGGCTTCGGATTCATGATCACTGCCCTTGAGTGGTATTCCAACTTTGATGCTCGTACACCCGTGCAGAAGGAAGGAAAGTAAGCACTCGCACCTACTTGGAGACATTCGGCCATTCGACCGACCCTTCACCGGACAGCTGCTCTCCAGGAAACCTCGAGGCGAGCGTACCCCAATGGGTATTTTATCTTCTTGCCATAATCTTCGACGTTACCGCGATTGTTCTTTCTTCGTTCTTTTTGACCAAGTCAGCCGGTAGTATTAGTAGGTGTGTCCCCGCCTACCCCAACCTCGACACCGACAAGTGCTCACCGATCTCGCTGCAGAATGTCCTCGGTCGTCAAGATGTGAGTACTGACAATCGGCTGTTGAGGCGTGGTTCTCGTATCCTTAGTTCCCTCCAAGGCTATTTTACGATGGCTTGGTATATGTGGTCGTTCTCACCGGTACGTAGGCGGTGCTGTGTACCTCCACTTCCCTTCCGGAGTAACATGTCGTTCCCCAGCGGCCAACATCACGAACTTGATCTTGTACCGGAACAGCGTTAACCAAAGTGTACAGGTAACTCTCCCTTCGTGCTATGCCACTAGCAACCGACGTCTGGGCTCTCCTTTCTCAGCCCTCTGGTGCTTCCTTCGGATACATGGTTGTTTGGATCATGAGTCAGAGCATTCTCATTCACATCCATGGTGAGCTCTTTGCACGAACAGAACCACGTTTGGCGCTGACGGATTTACCTCCTCGCACACTCGCAGAGGCTGCCGAGGCTCACGCTCAGCAGGGATTCGTCTTCGGTCCTACCTGTCGTGGTATCGCGCACAACGTCAGAACTGGCAAAGGTATTGGTGTACAGGTACAGGTCGAACAGGCCGTCATGGTAGACTACGACACGAGGACTCACCGGAAACCGCGGGTACTTTGGGAGAGGAAAGAAACCGAAATTGAAAGTGGGGATACATTATCCGGGGACCAGGGTCAGTGGGAACTTTCGAACGTCACCAAAGCGGCAGGCACCGTGTGACTGTAGAGATATCTATGCCATTGAGATTCGTTAAACCTTACTGTAACTTGATAAATGTACTGTAATCTACCGCCGAAACCCAGGTTTGGGGCTCACAGTTACTTACCTAGGCAAGGATTGCCATGGTCTTCGTGCCGTATTCAATCTTTCCGCTTTACTTATCGCGATGGGGTACGATATATCCCCCTTGCACCTTATGTAATCCTCCCGTGGTTATCTCTGACCTTGGTCCCCTTCAAGGGAGCTCCCGACAGGGTACCAGCAGTTCGCTGCCGAATTTTGACTTGTCCTTTGATTCCTTTCGCCTAGGGTACGATTCCGAACCTTAGTAAGGGGTGAGCTCGAACTGATGCCCCCGCTCTCTCCCTCCAGGTGAGTCTTACCTGAAAAAAACTTATGCTCTCTATTTGCGTTCCTATCCTTTTCCCAGCGCTGAAAAATCACGTCACCCGGGATTCCGCACCCTCGCCGAGGTTTCGTACTTACAAACGTGTCGTGAACGGAGGAGATTCGGCGGAGGGGCGTACTAGAATAGATACACTAGAGGTAAAACGATTCACCCGCGTACCCGTATTTCACACCTCCGTGTGTTTTGACCAATCATACCAACCCGCCTCGAGAGGATTTCGGGTGGTAGGAGTGGTACATCCCCATAGCCCAACCAGTCCAAGGGACGCGTCGAGCTGGCCCGCCGCGCACCGACACCAGAAGTCCATGGTCTAGGGTGTGCTCAACGCTTGTGAATCGCACCCTAGTAGATCCCGGAAAAATCGTTATCGCCTGGGAGGTCTGTGCTTGAAGCTCAATGTTCGCCCTCGATGTTTCATGATCTCGGAGTACCAGGTTTCTCGCCTTTTCTCACGATCGCTCGCTCATCCCAAATCACCAACTACGTCTCTGTCGCCCAACGGGTGGGGGGCTTCAACACTTTCTGAGGATGGCGAGATGGTTCTCACCGGATGTCTGTGGACCATCTGGTATCACCGACGTCCGGCCTTGAAAACCTTCAAACGAAGTTTTATTGTGCAATATCCGAGTCTTTCTTGAATATATATCGCCTTGGTTCGGTGAGCAGGCCCGTCTTCGAAGACCTGACATCCAGATTTTGTACTGGAAAAGCTTTGAGAATACGGGTAGGTTTGCACTGCTACATGTGGACGTTCCGGCACGTCCTCTGGTACTCGCTGTGTACGGGACGTTCAGAGAGGTTATAAAAGAAAGCCCTTCGAGTACCACTTCGAACGCCACCACCCCACCTCACAAGCCCTATACTCCCCATATCCCTCCACTCCATCGGTTCACTCTCTCGTCTCGATAACCGACTTATCTGGGCGAGTATATTGTTCTACGAGCTCCCGTTGGTTTGCTCAATCTACATCCAGGGAGAGACCGGGGATGCCTCGACCCCCCATTGAATGCTTACCAAGGGAACTATTGGAAAAAATCTTTGTGAACACCGTCTTCACCTCCTACGGGTACCCATTCGAGTTGGACCGTCGCCACACCAACCCCTACGGGGTCACCCTTGTCTCGCGGTATTGGCGGGACGTTGCCTACTCGACCCCACAACTCTGGGTTATCTTACCTGGCCAACACCCACTGTTGTGGGAAAAGTTTGCCAAACGGTCTGGGACACTTCCTTTGTGTCTTCAATGGCATAAAAAGGCTCCAGGGTTCCATACCCATCAATGGTCACTTGAAATCCTAAACGATCCGAGCTTTTATGGTCGGTTACAAGGGTTAAAGTGCGAGTTCGGGCACCATAGCCTTCGGTTGAAGGGCCTGCTGCAAACCCTTACTCCTAGTTCGTCTCTCCAATACGTTCACATGGCGGGGGAGGAGAAGCATCGCATGTGGGACGACTACGGAGAGTTTTTAACTTTTATCAAAGGCCTTCCAAACATGGCCTACCTTGGGCTGGGGCGGGGTTGCGTTCCATCGACGACTCCGAAGAATACTGCCTCCACACCGCAGACGGTTCGAACATCCGAACCTTCGCCGTTTGTACTTAAACGGATTGTGTTGGAAGGTGCTCCGGTTCCTTGCCGAACGTGTCCCACTACAAACCCTGGAGAGCTTGAACCTCGAGGTCGAGTGCGCTGAATGCTTTTCCGAGATTAAAGCTAGGGACCGGCACATGGTCTTCCGGGACTTTTGGGAAGGCCGGAAAGAGGCACCGCGGTCGTTGGCAGTGTCTTCATCGTGGTCTTCGAGTCGTCCATCGGGGACTATATTTAAGATTGCGCTCGGCCAGTGCCAGATTCCTGGCCGCGGTCCCGAATACGGCACCAACGCTCCATATTTCGAGTGCACAATTACCGGGTCCGAGGAACCCGCGGGGAAGGCTTGGGAAAGTCTGGTTGGGGTCCTGCCCTTGGCAGACGTCGAGGAAGTAGTCCTTCGCAACTTCCAACTTGACAGAGAGGCCCTTCTCCTGTTGGCCCCCCAGATCAACCATATTAATGCCACGGGCCCGTAGGCGAGGTTCGTCGTTGGGGCTCTTCGAGAGGTCGTCACACCAGGCGTGTAAAATCCGCACGCCTGCGAGCATGCCATAATTTCCCGTTCCCTAGCCACAGGCAAAACTCCCAGGGGGTTGACGAGGGGAACGGCTACTGAACCAGTGTTCCCCGCCCCCGGAACCCCTCTCTACGACTTTAAGCCTCGTCACATCTCCCACGTGGTCGTTCACATGGCCGAACCCCACATCCCTTAGCATGACGGGCTCTTGTCCCAGTGACGCAGACCATTTAAAACTGGACGACGAGATTCTCCTCCCTGGTGATTTATAACGATGAACCTCACTTGCTCGCACTCCGATTATACTACGCATGTCATGTTCACTTTGGGGTCACGCTACCAGTTAATTCTGGTGTTTTTTCTTGCTCTTTTTGTTGAAAACACACGGACGCGTCGATACATTTCACCTTTCCGATCATATGTTTTGACATACGGACACTTTGCACGTTTTCGATTTGCTGGCACTCCTCAGTCTTTTTCGTTACATTGAGGAGTGAGTTACTTTTCTCGCCCTTCATTGTATACCCTAATTGTATGTAACGACTGTGTTTTTAGAAGGCATCTTTGTGCTAAGGATCTCGTTAATTCTTTCCTTTTCAATATCCTGTCATTTTCGACCTTAATACTTTCTCTCGCACCTTCACACACACAACTGACGTAGCTTGTAGCTACACGACAAATACGATACACGTACTACTGAGATGGCGGACCTCTCCTCGGCAGTTGATCATAGGCTGGACTTTGAAGATGGGTTTGGTGGGGATACCGGTCCGAAATGACAGTAATGATACGACCCTAGGGCATAAACGCCGGTCATAAAGCGTAGGTAAATGGACATGTGCATACAAGAGACCATAAATGTAGTAGCGGAAACGAACGGACGCTGTAATACAGGGTTCAATCATCTCGTCGGCGCACCTCCACAGGGATGAAAGTCACAACGATGTGATCGAGCATACCCATCCCGGCAGGCGTCACCTCCAGGTATGATTTCTCCTTCTTGAACAAACTGGCCTCATGGAATTGAGCGACCAAAGTCTTGTTTGGGTCGTCGATAACCAGCTGTGGTTCACATTCCGTAAAATGAGTGGGCTTCTGAAAGTCGTTGTGTGTATCAACTCACCCTTGGGCATCGGAAAGGCGCAAGTGACCAACGGTACGAGACGCCGTTGTGGTTGAACGCGTAGCTCCTGAGCACGTTGGCCATGCGTGTCCAAGTCAGAAACGTACTGGGGTTTAAAATAAACATTCACTCACCCTTTCAGCTTGCCTTTCAACGGCATGAACTCCGCCCTCGTCCTGATCTTCCCCTCAAACACGATCCGCGTCGACGCGAACCACTTCCAGTACAATCTCGCGATCTCGTTCTCTAGCAGAGGTGAATCCTCCACCGGGGACTCATCCACGGTGCTGGCGACCACATGCCTGTCCCCATTCCCGTCTTCCTCTCCGTGCCTACCCAGCTTGACTCCTGCCAGAAGTTTCCGCTCCTCGGAATTGTAGCCTTCGTAGGGTTCTTTGGCATCCCAATGTAACCGAGGCATGAGATTGGGGATGGGGGGCGTCGCTGGGTCGCGCCGAAAGACCCTCGTGACGCTACCGACAAACCGACATGGAGTTTCGATCCTGTATAGTTCTTGCCCTGTTGTCCCGCTGACCAGTACGGTGCGCACGGGAGAGTTACGCGTAAAGATTATTTTGGTGTTCATCTCGCCAGTCGAAATGCCAAGGTCGTGTGATAGTGTTGAGGCGTGACCTGCATGCACGCCTTGTTGCTGAAGGACGGATATAAGCACGAAGCATGGCCGACTGCGGATTGAACGTGGGCGGTCCGACAGAGGTTGTCGCTTATCACCCTGATGGAGGAAGGACGGCCGTAAATCACCTCAGTGGTCCGCAGCGCAGCTACACGATAGCACAATCTCGAAACAGGTCAATACAGATAAGGACGAAACATCAGGGGGAGATGATATCAAGCCTTGACTGATCCAAGTTAGTTAATATGAGCTCTGGAGTCATCTCACGTTCGAGACTCTGGTGGTAGGAGATCGACGTAGGAAACCACAGCTGTACGTATCATGTTCTCTGTACCAATCAGTGCCCGGCTTCCACATGTATTTCTCTTTCGGGTGGAAGACATTGTCGAGCATTGCCAGCGGCCTTGGGCCCGAGAGAAGAGCCGCACGACCGTTTCTTCTCAGAAATACGAGAACGAGCACAATTCCAGAAGAAACTCGATGGGTGCTTTGACTAACATCTTCCTTGCTTGCGCCAAAATGAAGCGATTCTGCCTTTATTCATGGTGGCACTTTGCATAGGGTTTCAAGCCCAAGCTTCAAGCCAACGAGTGACTTGAATTCGACTAGACGCCGCCGGTCACGTGTCAGGGGACCCACAGAAAATCACATGACCGGCGCGTCAACTCTCAAACTGCCTAGGCAACAACTTAATCAGCGGTCGCGTCGACCTCAAGACGCCACATTCCTCCGGATCATCTCCTCCTCGCCACTTTCCCTGTAAAATATTTGACTGGAGGTTATATCATCATTCTCAAGAGCACTGACGTGATGCCGAGTGGGACACCATCGATGATGTGAGTTAGATCGCTCCCTGAACCATTTTTTATCGTCAACCTCACCGTTCACGCATAGACGGACGCCATTCACCGACGCTGATGACCGCGAACTCGTTGCTTTTCTCGCAATTCATCATCCTTCGAAGGATGGTCGGATGGGTAACGCGGTATACAAGCTATTGACTGAACAGGCGAGCATCTCCTTGACGTTAACCTCCAAACCAATCTCTTACTCTGACCTCTGAAACTCAGCCTAACAGGTGGCCTTGGGGAACACGCCACACCTGGATGTCATGGAGGCAACGGTACAAAAATAACGAAGGCCGCTTCGACCACCACATCAGGGCATTTCAGCATAAGAACAATTTATCCAGACAGGCCGTCCCTATGGGATCCGAAGCTATGTTCATAAACGGTATGGAGGATTTGGACGACTTCGGAACGGATAAAGAGGAAGAAGACCAACGACCTCGGGGAAAGAGGGCCGCCCGCGCCGATTCAGACAAGGAAGACGGAGACGAAGAACCGGTGAGGACCCAATCCCGACCCGTCAGCAAGACTGCGGCAGCGCCGGAACAGCCAACCTCCAAGCGAAAAAGGGTTAGCGATACTTCCGACAGGACGTCGAAACGGACAAGGGTCATCAAGACTGTCGGTAGTGGAGGGCTGGAGGGGGGGAGCCCCTCCAATGGTTCTACCGGGGAGAAGGAAGACGATGCAATGGATCAGGATTCTCAAGGTGAAGAAACTCTAGAGGTCGAACAGAATCTTTTCTGTCCCTCTGACGAGGATCCCCTGACGGTGCCACGGTGGGCATGTCTTTTTCACATCAATTCCGGGGAACTCACATTCCTGCGGATCGCACAGCGGTTCCCATGGGACCAGCACACCGAAACGGTCTACCCGACCGCCTCGGTCCGGCAGCCCAGTGGCGTCTACATCCCGGAACTGGCCCACTCCTCGACCTCGTGAACCGATACACAGACCTCACAGTCCCAAAAACCCTCCCTCTAGCGTTTTCTCAACAATCCATCCCGATGAAACGGGTTCAGACTCACCAATCATCCCCAGGCGCCTTCGGAAACGAACAGTCCCAAAGATCGTCGAAAGTGCGTTTGGTCGGAACGAGCAATTCAGCCCCGTTCGTTCGTCTCAAATCCGCGCTGACTCGTCGCCAGGATTCGATCTTCTTGTTGAGAAGCGTGCGGCTCGGAAGGCTGGAGCTTCTAAGCAGCTTGAGCCTCGTCCAACCGGGGACAATATGAGTTGGGAAGAACTGCAGGAGCTTCGCCGCAACACTCCCGAACCTGGGCCCTCGTCTCCATCCACATCCAAACGTGGATCCGTGGAACCACGCGGTTCGTCCCCGTTGAACCTTGACAATGGCGTCCCTCGACGGCGTCCAAGACCGCCACCTTCGAACACGATCGACGCCACCGAGAGGAAGATGATAGAAGCCCGCGAGGAGCTTTCCAAAGTCGTACTTGGGTTCCGAGTCCGACTTCCACGTTCCCCGCTTGGTTCCAAACTCCCCGAAATTGGGACGAGCGATGAAGAAATGCACCCATTCGACGAGCCCACCCACCCTTTCGATGAAACCGCCCACCCGTTCGACGAAACCGCGCATCCGTTTGATGAAAGCACACCCGCATTTGATGACTCTCAAACTCAGAGCCAGGAAGTGCAATCATTCGACGAAGATTTCCGGAAACAAGAAACCCATCCTTTCGATGAAGATACACAACAACCGCCGGATAGCACTGTCGGAAGTCCGAGTCAACGTCGGGATCCGGAAATTGGAGCATCAGACCTCCAAGCGGGAATTTCCCATGTACCATCTACTCCAGGGAGTTTTAAGCGCCGAACAGAACCCTTTCTCACCGCGAGTCTGCTGGAAAGTAGGAACGGAAGGCATTCGAGGAGTCCCTCCCACCCTCCACCAATATCTCCAATCGATCGGCTCAGTGGATTGTTGTCCTCACCCAAGCGTCCGCCGCGTTCTCCGCAGAAATCCAGAGCTGGAGGCGTCCCACCTGAAGATAACCGACCAAAAACTATAGCCACTCAAGAGCTACGAGAGCTGTTAGAGAATAGCCCGCGAAAACGACGTACCCCGACGAACGTCGAGGTCCAATCCCAGACCTATGGTGAGATGTGATCCGCATCGAGAAGGGTTGTCCTAACATCGAATACAGCAGAGAAACCTCCCAGGACTCCTGAACACAAACAACCTGCGTATAGGACTCGTGTTTCTGAACCCTCAGGTAGGACCGCTCAGACTCCTGGGGGCGCAGTTATTGAACACGGATATTTAGTGAAACCGGAAACCACAACACCTGGACACCATCTCGGATCGAAGTCAACGGTGAACAGCGATCCGTTCTCGTCTCCCGCCGGCTTAAGGCTGTCGTCTCCACGCCTACCGAGGGACGCTACCATTCCCGACGCTGAACAGGATTCACCTCTCGCACCTGTCATGACATCACAAAATGGACTCAATGCGGTTACCAAGCCGAGACAAGTCCGAAGGGAAACAGCGCAGGACAAAAGCCGACGTACTCATGACTCAGAACGACCTAATTCCTCGATGTCCCTCAGGTCTACCACTGCTGTAGCCGCCGGTGCCACTCTGGGGAAGGGCAAAGGGGTGGTCGGATCTCCCGTTGATACCGACAGGGAAGAGGATGGGGATGCAATGCTGGAATCTCAGACCTACGACATCGAGTCCGATCTTTTTGATGTCACTGGAACACCGATGATGGACCTTTCTGTCCGACCACCGAGGAGGATACCCCCCACTTATCGAACATCTTCCCATACACGGCACAGTACCTCATCATCCACAAACACCGTCCCCCGAGATCGCGACCGCGAACGTCAGCGAAATAGAGATGGGCACAAACGTCCCCAGGAACGAGAAGTTCACCCCGAGAGGGGGGTTCAATACGACCGCGAGCAGCGGAGGGACTCGAGGAGGTTATCCGGAGTGTCCTTTGGTTCACCCATCGCCACGTCGTCCCCTCCCAATGCTCGCCGAAATGGCCGCGGCCAACATTACGACAGGCCAGACAGATCCACCTCAAACACCACCGCCTCCTCGTTCCCTTCCAGAACCAGCCTCGGGAGCTCTACTTCTACCGTGTCATCTGCCGTGGGGATCGTGGCGGGGCATTCGGGTCTGGGTTTCGCGCCATCCGAGCTGGATGCATACCTCGGGATCCAGGTTGCGTGTGAGAAAATCGCGAAGACTCATGGTTTCCAGAGCGATGCGGTGTTTAGGGTTTATCAGGAGGTAAAGGATTTACGGAAGGCTGAGGAAATTGTAATTGGCATGAAGCGTGCCGCGGAGAAGGATGCGGTTGAGAGGATTTTGAAGGTCAGGGAGAAGGACGAGAGGAGGAGGGCGAGCGGGGTGCCTGGAGAGAGTTCTTCTTATTGGGACAGGGATGGAGGCAAAAGCCGGACCAGCCAACGAAGTTACGACGTGAGGGACGATGAAGAGGATGACGATGACCAGGAGATGGACCACGGAACCATATACGAAGAGGAAGATGACGATCCGGACAGTCCAACGAGGGTCGAGCACCTCTCCCATCGCAACAAACGTTTTTCCACTTCCTCGACGTCCGCGCTCAGGCATGGAGGATACGATCGATCGAGAACATCCACAACGACCAGGACGAGAAAACGAGACCGGGTTCGCGAGAGGGAGAGGAGCGCGGAGTATCACCCTCCCACTCCTACCCGAGCGAACCTTTGGGAACGACTCAGCAAATCGGGGAGACACCCTGAGACTGCCCTCTTGGGAGAAAGTCTGAGAGCGAGCTTGAGCATGCCGAGACACGAGATCGTTGACCTTGAATGATTTACATATTCCTTGCACCTTGTTGATCCGGGATTTACGATTTTTGATGTCTCTAGGTCTATCGATCTTTCTTCATTTCTTAGTGCATTTATTTACGCTACACAAAACGATGATATCTTGATAGCGTGATAACAGGGGCCTGATATTGGAGCAAGAGGGGGTAGGGTGGGGGGGCCTCCGGGGCCCAGGCGACTGAGAGTGTCCATCCATAAAGTCATTACCGACGTTCATCTAAACACGTGAAGCCATAATATCGCACGAAGTCCTGAGGCACGCGGGTTGAGATTTACTTAAAATCCCCGAACTCCCAGTCGAAGCAGTCCTACGGGAATGGAATTAGCAGCTGAGGGGAGAAGCGTTCGCGCGGGAAGACTTACAACGCAGTCTTTCTGAGGCTCCACGGGGGGTACGGAAATACCGTTCTCGGGATCGAAATCCTTCGAGAGGAGATCGACGACGGCACGAATTGCGTGGTTCCCGGACGTCACGGACCACCCGAGCTTCGTGACGGTGTCGTAGAGGGCCACGTTCCCCAGATGACATTTACTCTCCAGAGCGTATCCTCCCAGGGCGCACGTTGAGCTGACCCCGTTGCACACGCCCATAGGGATAGGATCTCCAGTGTTGTAGACATGTGTAATGTGCTGAGTAGATGGCTAGAAGACGGACTTATGAAGCAAGCGCATTGACACAATCATGGGCAAAGAAAACCCACTCACCGGAAGGTTAATATGCAACCTCGTAGCCGCCATCTTCTCTCCAGGTGCCTCGAATGCCACGACCGGAGCCCCAAACGTGACACCGACAAGCGAAGCCAACGCACCACCCAACGAATGCCCGATGACCCAGATGTTTGCGTCCGGGTATAGATAGGTAACGTTGTTGTAGAGGTTCACCCCAACCGAATAAAACAACGAATCCTCAATGAGACTCTTCTCCAGGCAGTCTTGGTCGCAAGAGTATCCTCCAGAGTGACAATCGCATACGGGGGTCCAAGTGGGTCCAACCTTGGCGCAACAGCAGGAGAAGAGGAGGTTATCGTTCAGTTTGTCCTTCTTGACTGTAGGACCGCCGCCTCCGACGAGCCAGGGAGCTGAGGTTCCTTTAATGTCGACGATCACGGTGCTGTTGTCGGTTGACACGAAGATGTGGCCCCTGAATCCATCCGCGTCAGGTTCCCAACCGAACGGATACGTCTGGAGAGTTGAGGCCATTCAGCATAACACAGCAAATTGTCCAACAATACGCGATAAACCCACTGAGTTCCAGTCCGGACCCAAGTCATACCACCCCTTCTCCTCCGAATCCTGAAAATACGCGTTGCTGGTCATCATAGCCAGAGTATGCAACGTTTCCCGATCCGTCACATTCGGCCCGGGTACCTCCACCTCATCCCAGGAGTTGAGGAACTGCGTCAAGACATGACTCTGAGTTGTCTTAGCCTTGATGGAGTATTGAAGGCGGTCGTCTTCGCCTGCAAGCTGTCGGAACTTTGGAACGTCGGAAAAGACCAGAAGAGAACGGTTGGCGACCGCGTGCTCGTGGCGAAGTTCAAAGGTTAGGGAATTGCCCGGCGACGGTGGTTGTTCCTCCTTCCACAGAAGAGAGGTGATGAGGAATTGGAGAGCAGACGGAAGCAAACCATAAAACATGGTGGCAGGCGGAAGAGATGATGATGATGGCTGCGGTCCTGCGGGACAGCCGTGGGAGTTGATTGCCCTCTACGGTAGATCTGGGAACAACAACATCAACTAGTTGAGTGTCTAAAAATCTTGTACTTTTGGGTCCTCTCAGTATCCATTGTATAAGCCATTCGTGCTGCTCATCGTCTGCGGCCAATCCCCGAACAGCTGACTGATACTCTCTCCGTTGTGAGTCCTCCGGATGCTCTCCGCGATCGTGGGACTCGTATCGATCTGGACGAGCTTGCGGCAGTCGTGCCTCGACTGTGGAATCGAGTTGGTCACCTGAAACTCGCGTTAGACCTCGCGGAAAAAAACGTAAGCCCTAACGGTGTGTACGTACAACAAGACGCTCTAAGGGGAGGGTCTCGAGCATGCTCATATTGACCTCCGAAAGCAAGCCGTGCGAGATGAGTGCATAGATGGCCTTAGCGCCGTTCTCGTGCAGAGTGCGAACCGCCAGGGAAAGTGTTCTTCCGGTGTCAATCATATCGTCAACGAGAATCGCCACCTGAACATTGAAATAGATCATATGGGCGCGGTCCCAATAGGAGGGACAAACGTGCGGTCTCATACCTTGTCTCTTACATCACCGACCAATAGTTCCATCTGTTCGGGCGCTTCAGCACCACGCACACCCCGCTTCTTGTGAATTAGCGCAAAATCAAGCCCAAGCTTGTCCGAGATGGCAGTCACCCTAGTCGCACACCATGAACACTCTCTCCGCAGAACATGTGGAAGCGCAACGAGGGCTCACCTCTTGGTACCACCAGCATCCGGACTAACGACGATCCCATTCCGCCACCCCTCGATGTTTTGTTTGATGTACGAAATCATCAGAGGTTCCGAATACAAGTTGTCGACCGGAATGTCGAAAAACCCTTGGATCTGACTGGCATGCAAGTCCATAGTGATGACGTGATCACACCCAGCAACAGTGAGCATGTTGGCCACCAGTTTTGCTGTGATCGGGGCCCTCGACTTGTCCTTCTTGTCCATCCTCGCGTAAGGGAAACATGGGATCACAGCAGTGATCCTCCTGGCCGATGCCCCCTTGCAGGCGGAAGCGAGGATGAGGAGTTCCATGAGGTTGTCATTAACGTCGTTGGACCCGGACTGGATGATGAAAACGTCTTCGTCTCGAATGGACTCTGATATTTTAACGTTGATCTCCCCGTTTGAAAACTTTTTGACCGTGCAGGGGGTGAGGGGGACATTGAGGCTGGGGGTTATGTCATTCTAGACGTGCGAGAACGATTGTCTGGGGCGGTTTGAGCTCACCGCTCAGCCACGGCCTGGGCGAGCTCGGGGTGACTGTTCCCTGTCAATACAAGTGCGCTGATTAGCCTTCGCCCCCTCTGAGTTGGCTGGGTGGCTGACGCCCCGGAGTGAGAAACGCACCCGCAAGAAGTCGGACGGTGTTTCCGTGAAGCATTATGGCCAAAGCTGACGAATAACTAAAGCATGCGGGAAGAAATACAAGGTTGTGGGGGAAAAGAATGGCGAGGGTGAGAAGGAAGGGAGAAGAAAAATATTTTGCTGCATCGCTCCTGTACCCTTCCGCCGGCAGATCCCGGGGCATGATGTTCCGCACGGATTCATCTCCTTACACGAAAATCTGTTCCAACAGGTCATCGCTTAAGATTAAAAGGGATACCGCCAACCGCGTGTGATGTACAATACAAGCACAACGATAGCCAAGTTTTTGAGAGCGCGTGCCTCGCTGCAATAAACAAAGGCGGGAGGGCTCCGCTTCTTCCCGGCCCACGATGTATTATATTATTATTATAAGAGAATACAGTTTGCCTTGATTAGTGATGTCGTGAATGCTGCCCACCCACAGTATGCCCCAGGGAGAGAGAGAGAAGAAGAAAGAGATGGAGAAACGAGACGGTGACCATGGTTCAAAAAACTGCAGCAGCGATCTTGCCCCAGATTGTTGTTGGGGGAATTTCTGGCTTTTCCGTCTCCTCCATCGAAGGAATGCCAGTCACGAGGTCGACATCCTTTAACTTGGGGATCTTAGTCCTGTTTGTGATCTTGTACCCAAGGTACAAGGCGATGTAAATTGGGACGTTGATGTCTGGAAATCCAAGTCAACGAACTGCGAACAGCCCAACAAACAGTCACGTACACGAAGTGAGGAACTTTGATACATCCCACTTGTAAAACACGGCGAAGCCGTTGACGAGGATGAAGAACGTGGTCCAAAACAGTCCCCAAATGCCAAGGTATGGCTGAAGGGGCGAAGTATAGGCAAATCGCGTCTTATCTTGACGGTCCACATGCTGAACTCTGCAAGCAGCCCCTAATGAAGCTAGGTTGGCACCCGTTCGTGGGTTGAGGAAATCGACAACAGAGCTCACAGAAACGGAGGAGGGTCAAGTTGATGGTCCACCAACCGATGAAGGTGCCAAGAGTCGAGATGCCGATGAACCAGCTTTTGGATGGAACCAAATGATAAAACCCGCCACTACAGATACCCACTTGTGAAAAAACTCACGTGAACACCTGCGAAGATCCGCTCTTGACGGCCATAAATGCTAACCAAGGAAAGCAAGACTAAAATGCAACGCGTCAGAGTCATACGGACAAAACGTCGATCGAAGATCCACATACACAGACACCAAGGGCGGCAACGGGGACTCCACTCTTAGTGCAATAGGAAAGCCACCGTGGGGCTTGTCCTCGGAGACCCAGTCCGTAGAGAATACGCGAGGCAGTGAACATGAAACTGCTCGAGGCAGATAGGGCGCTAGTGAAAATCCCCGCATTGACAATGGATGGAAGGACTAAACGAAAGGGCGGGGGAGTCAGTCGGCGATCCTAGGAGAGCCGTATCACCAATACGTACTCCTGATGCCCGCGCGCTCCATGGCAATGATGTAGGGACTTTGGGTCGCAGTCCCAGTTGGTCGAAGAAGGCGGGGGTCGTTCGATGGAACGGTCATTCCAATAATCAAGGTACCACAGATGTAGAAGATGAAAATGCGCCAAAAGACACGACGAACAGCCTTGACGACGTTGCGACGAGGGCTTTCGGTCTCGGAAGCGGCGCTATGAGTGAGTCAGTAATCCGAAGGATTGGTGGACACCAAATAACCCTTACACAGCGACCTAAAATGGATGGCGTTTAGTGATCGGTAACTATCGAGAGGTGGAAACCACGAAGAGCTCACAATTTCGATACCGGAGAAACCAAAGGCGGCCTGGACAATTGAAGACATGATGGCAAGGAATCGGTCTAGATGGAGTTTGGTTGGTTCGAGTCCCATTTGGTTGAAAGCACCAGGATCGTGCCAGTACTGTAAGAGAACATAGCTCAGCTGAAACCAACAACCCAACTCCGGAATATACTCACGCGGAAGCCACGGCGATCGCGATCCGGCCCTCCTCCGAGATCAATGATCAATCCGAGGAGGATGAGACCGGTGATCATCGTAACTGCACCAAGTTAAACATTAAACCCCCCATATCAAAACAGGTCGCAAGACTTACGCTTAACAACGGCAAACACGAACTCGGCTAAGGTATCTGGTGAGAAGGGTGATTGCAAAGCAGAGAGGCACGCGGCTCTCACTTTCACCGAAATACCTGACACCCAAGAAGTTGATACCAATCACGAAAAGGATCACAACTGTGATGTAGATGGGTAAGTGCTTGACCTGAATGTTTATGATCAGTCGTTTTCCATGAGGAACCACCTCCTCGTAACTCACATCGGTATCCCAGTACGTGACCAAGATCGAAGTAGCAGTGATTTCACCGGGAACACCAATAGCGGCGGTCTGCAAAAAGCCGTCAGCATCCCGAGAGAGTAAAGTGGAAGGATAACAGGAGAACGTACGTAGAAGTAGTTCTGATTATTCGGACGGGGGAAACATCAACGATTGAATTCGCATCAAATGAATTGATGAACCGCACCCATCCAATCTAATACGTTCCAAATGTCAGAAAAATACCATGCGTCAAGTCAAGCATCCGAACACTCACGGCAAATCCGAGAGCAGGGTCTACCCATCGAGCGGCTGCGAAGAATCACTTGATGAGATGGAGACACCGAGTCTCGCGAACAGGAGAGACGTGTACCGAAGAGCGGGAAAGAACCCTGTGGCGAACGCTTTCAGAAAACGTAAACGTCTAAAACGAATGCAGCTACTCACGGAGATGGGGGCATAAGCGGCCAACTCGCTCACGGCACAAAGGGTACTGGGAATCCCATCAATCCTCCCCAACGGTCGGTCAAGTCGTTCAGAATACTAACGCGTATGCCACAGTACCGACGAGGATGTACGCAATCAGAGCACCAGCGGGGCCCGCGGTTGCAAGGACGAAACCAGAGTTTAAGAAAAGACCAGTACCAAACGTTCCAGCAATAGCAATCCTACGCCATGAACGGTGAGATTCCGTGGACCGAAAACACAAAACAGGACGTGGCACTCACATCTGAATATGCCTTTGCTTCAGACGACGCTGGACCAAATCAGCCGGATCTTGAGATCCCCCCGCCTTTTGTGGCCAGTTCCTATTAGACGAAGAGCTGTCATCCTTATCCTTGTCGTTTGCGCTGACAAAGACGACGGCGGGGGCTTCAATGTCGGGCATTGTGAACTAAAGGGCCGCAACGAGGTAAAGACGGAGAAAGAAAAGAGAAAGGGATGAAGAGAAGAATGCTTCTGAAGATCGTACTTTTGTACACCGTCGGGATGATACCTGGTGAGCACAGCCTGAAGACGGTCAACCTTAATGAGGAGACATTGACGCCGTGTGCTGTGCCACATTGACGTGCTGCAATGAATTCCGGCCCACGGTGACCTTTGATTGTTGGGACAAAAAGCGTCCCCACCGCCGAAGCTCCAATTGTCTTCGTCACCACGCCGAAACGAGCTAACGCAAGGAGTAGACCGGGTACAATTTCCAGAAATGCGACAAGAACGAGAAGAGCAGCAAGGCCCAGGGGTTTCTCGAGGCTGTCACCATTCAAGTGCACTGGCAGGGGTGGAAGTGCACCGGGTATCAAATGATCAAAGATGCGGGAACTTCGGCCATGGGTTTAACGTTTAACCCTTGACCGAAGCGAAGCCGACCAGCAGCCTTCACGCATCACGTGCGGGCGGCGAGGAAGTGGACGGAACCCCACCAGGGCCCTCGAGTTTGTATAAGTGGGACACGCTCTCATAGTACACATATTGGATGATGAGACCCCCGGGCAAAAACAAAAAACGGACAACTAACACCGCGCTCGCTGATTTGCAGCAACCGCCAAGCCCTCCTCGCTCCGGACCGATACATCACCAACGACCGGTCACTTTTCTCGGTCGGCACTCGATCCACCGTTGCACGCGACGTCGTACGTACCGTTTGCACCGCTTTTCCGATAGGATCCGTACCCAAGCGAGAAAGGATCACCACACGTTGGATCTGCAATCGAGAATGGAAGGCTGCTGCTGCGGGAGTATCTCGTGGGGAGTGGAGGACAATTAGAATACCAAGTACAGTACGGTATGGTATGTACAGCGGGGGATTAGATTAGGTGTAACAAGCGATTAACCACCAAGCCGGAAAGCCGTACAAGGCGTTTCCTCCAGGTGGTGACATAGTATAATACGACGATGACAAGAAAAAAAAAGGAGTATTAAATCTCATACTTGTGGTCTAGAGAAGCGAGGGTGGGCAAGAGTCATCTAAATTAGGGGGTTGTAAAAAAGTCGGGGTTGGTAGCTGCCAGCCGAGACCTGCTCCAGTGCAGCGAGGCGTAGGTCTTTCAGCTGGATTCCATTCGGCCCCCCAACTTTCCACCGTGCGTGTTCGGGAACAATGTTCTCCGCTTGCATTTTCTGCGAAGGATCAACGTGCTGTTCGACCCAGTAGAGAGTAGGGGACGTACCTCTACGAACTGCCGGACCACCTTTCCCACTTCGGTGGCGAGCTTGGCCAGACTGATCCTCTTGGGGGGGGTGCACCAGTCGTACGTCCGTAGCTGAAATCGCATGGTTCAGTCTCATTTCAATGGCACCGAGTCAGGCAACTCACCTGGAAATCCTGAGGCATGTACCCCGGCCACTACAACCAATGAGTATTAGTGCGTCACTGAGGACGGTACTAGGATCCACTCACCTCGAAACGCAAGGTGATCGTAAAACCAGCCTCACCAAGCCCCGGGATATCGCGATTGACCAGGCCGGTGTAATCTTCATCCAAGGCCGCGTCTATCGGCACGTACGTGCCGTCTTGTCGGATGAAGAGGACGAGGTTCTGATTGTTCGCGGCTCCACGACCAGCACCCTTCGCATATTTATTTTGTGGTACGCAGTAGCCATTTATTAGCGAGGGTGGCGTCTGTGGAAGCGGGATCGGTCAGTATAGCGGGCAGAAACGTTTGATGTTGCTTACCTCGTCTTGAGGCGGTGCCACCGAGTTGATATGTTCCCAGATGGCTCGGTCGACTTCATCTTTAAAGTTGTACCTACTCATGAGGGGCCAGAGTCAGGGACAGCGAATGATCTGAAGCCCTGGGGCGAGTTAGCATTATATACTTCTCCCCTACAAAGCTTGTTTTGCATAAAGAAGAGAGCTAAGGAATGTAAATCATCGCCAAAGCGGTAATTGAATAGTTGGGCCCACGTATAAGGGGGCGGCCCATTCCATAGAACTGTGGAAGGGCAGGTGCGCAAATACCAAAAAACGAATAATTCTGAGGAGGAATAGCCACGATCCGGAGGGAAAATCGGTGTTTGGTTGAGAGAAACGGAGTATTCGGTTGCCATAAATGACATTGCCGATATCTTAAGCAAGGCTTCACGCAACACCTGGAGGATCCGAGACGGGAATTAGGGAGAACGCCTTGGTTTTAGCCTGAGGAAGTCCGCGCGCGTAAATTTCCTGAGGGAGCTCCTGTGGGAGGTTGGTGTGAAACAGCCCAAGTGAGTCCTGTGTAGGTGGACCATCCTAAGGGTCAAGGACGCCGGATCACACGTTGTTCTAAGGCGTCGACCCAAATTCTGTGACTGGCATTCCAGGTAGGAGCCCAAGAGATTCACGAAGATCATATGACCATCGGGTCGGGATGCCCGCCCTAGTAAGCGGTAACCACAGAACCTCGAGGAGGCGCGGTGGTATAATTCCTAGTAATGCCCAGAGACGACCCACGAAGAGTACGGGTGTGATGAGAAGAGAGAGGCGGCGGCAATGCCCGAGAACGGTGGCGGTGGCGGTCTCTCTTGCTGGGAGGGAGCAGGTAAGGCGGTAGTCTTTGCGGGGAGGTGGAGGGAGGGCTGGGCTAGTCGTCGCGGTTCCGACGCCTTCGACCCGCAACTTTGGTTGGCTTTTATTCGATACCCATTGAATTGCATTGTCACTTTGACCCAATAGTCTCGACTCGGACGGGGATGGATGTCCCTTTGTCTAGACCCTCATCATCACCACCCTCCTCCCGCCGACCCTTTTTTGCCCTCTGCTCCTCCCTGGCCCGTCATTTACCACCTCTATCTTGCGCGGCGCACCCTCGGCCGGTCTTTCTGTCGCATCTCAGCGACCATTTCTCTCTCAGTTGCCTCGTTCGCCAGACACGCCTAAAATAAACCAACAAAACACTGTATTCCGACGAAGACGATTAGGAAGAATCATTCATGCGTTACAAGGTGACCCGTGTAAAGTGCTATCTGTATACGGGTAGACTGACGTGCTGCAGAAGTCATATAGTGTCACGACATACGCCTCAGAGGGCTGCAAGCTCGGTAAATTAGGTTCTAAACCCGACCATCGACAGTCCCACCGATGCATCTCGTCGCATCTGAACGAGGTGTGCTGTGGGAGGTAGCGGTGGAGGAGACATCACTGCGCATGTGATGGAGTAATCAGACGGAAGTGAGGCATATATGAAGACTTTGCGACCCTCTTGAGGGCAACGAGCTCCAAGTGATTGAGGTCGATGAGTCCAGGTTTGACGCGATACTCCTGGTGCGAGGGGTCCACATCCTTGCTCTGCATTTCCTGATTCAATCCAAGGGTCAGCATACCATCACTGAATCCATGCGCAAGGTGCTACCTCGAAGAATATCTTCATCCTCTTTGCAACTTCGGTAGCGAGCTTTGCGCGGGTAATATGATCAGGGTTCTTCCTCCAAGTCAACGTTCGGATCTACAGGATTCATTAATGTCGATGCAATGAAAACAACGGGAGTCGGCACCGACCTGCTTTGTCCACTTGTCATATGGCAACCACTGCAAACAGGATTCAAGGTCACAATTGAACCGTGCTGATCCAGTTACAGTAGACGCACCTCAAGCCTAATGGAGATAGATGACTTGAAATCAACGAACATCTTGTCATCTCTCCCGTCAAGGCCGGTGTAGCACTTCTTCAGTGCGTCTTCAAGAGGAAAACCGCACTTTCCGTTCACGCTGAACAGTATCATCTCCTGCAGGTCGTATTGGGTGAGGGGATCTGTTCTCTGCCTGTCGTATTCGCGCTGCGGAATACAAGCGCCTGCATCGCAACCACAAACGCACGAGTCCGCGAACGTGGCATAGGCGACATCCTTGGAGATTTCCCATCAGCACAGCACGATCACAGCTTAGCATGCAAGGACGCTCACCCTGTTGCCCACCGTAGGACTGATAGGACTGGGTATAGACGCTGGACCCTCGTCACCTGCGTAACCCATCCAAACCTCGGTGGAGGTAGAAGGAGACGGGTGCTGGTAATGATTGTCTTCGGGGATGTAAAGGGAAAGGGGGGGCGGGTTATGCTGCGGGGGAGGTCCGTGGTTTCCGTACATCAGCAACATGGGGTCGATGGTTGTGTCGGGGGGGAGGGACGGGGACGGTTGCCTAACTCTTGGAACGATTATACCGCCAGTATAACCCTGGGCGAACGGATGGAAAGGGCCATCGGAAGCAATTTGGGCTGGGATCATGGTAGCGGTCAAGGAGGGAGGGGAGGATGCGGCCGGGACCTTTATATGTCAACGTTCTGTGGGTATCCCCAAGCCTCGAGGCGGAGCGGCTTCTTATGGTCATTTCGCTTTCCTGCCAACCAAATATTGCGTCGGAGGTGATCAACTCACGCCGGTACCGCCGGGAATGATTGCCCAAGCGCAACTGAAGATCGTTGGTCGCAGATCGAGGAATCCCATTGCCAGAGAAGGACAGACAGACTGCGAGCCGATTAGCAATGACCAGAGGACGTAAAACACCGTAGAGAGTTGTTTAATCAGAAATTTATGCCAGCACCTGTGCAAGAGACGTCAGCGCTTCTCTAGCACAGGGCATAATAGCGCGTCCTTGAGAATGTACCAGATGCTGTGCCAAATGCGTGATGGCATGAAAGCAACAGCTTGAGGTTTTACATACAGACTGTCACCATCTGAACCGCTCCCAGTGCCTTGAAGGCATGTCCTCGGAGAAGAAATACGCCTTCCGAATGGCGAAAGAGACGATCGAGTAGCTCCGTGACTGGTATCCATGGGGAGGCCGGATGGTCCCAAGTGAGTAGTATCGGGGCTCGGATCGGGGAGGGTGAGAGCCTACTTGGGTTCCAAAGACGCCGGTGCCTTTACCATCATGGGATCTCACATTCTGCTTGGGTGTTTCCAGGGATTTACGGCACCACTGGGCGCAGCATCGACCACGGAGTGAGGGGGAGTATTGGAAACCATCGAAGACTTTCATTGGCCGCCCGCCTAACAATTGAATGTCGGACTTTGACGATGTCGGGAAAGTCGCACAAACGAGACGCGGAAAAAGCACAGTACAGCAGCTGGAGAATGCCTAGTAGTCACGGGCCGTTCGGTTGAGTCAAGTCAATCCCATTTGGAGTCCTGCAGCATTTGACGTGAGTGGGTGGTCGATCCATGCGATCGCTTGACTTACTTACACCTCCCGGTTGTCATCGGGATCCTACAAACCAGTCTATGGGATGTCATAACACCCTCCGCTGCCCTGATGTATGCACCAACCGTGGGCCTTTCCACTCCTCAAAGCCCAGACCCCGAGAATCCATGATAGGGAACCACTTAAGTATTAATGACGCCGATTTTCGGTTACGGCCGAAACGGTAACACCGGAATGTGGCCAGCCCTGGTTGGAAATAGCTTATCCGTCGGAGTTCGTTCGATGGTAACCACTACGGCAAAACCCGCCCGGATTCCTTGTCTCCCAGACGATAACGATAGGGGGTCAGATACTGGGATAAGTCGCAGGGAACGTGTCCTTCCGCAAGAACGTCTTCTCGGCTCACCCGATATCCAGAATGAAATAGTGTTGCATTGCGGACGGCGGGGAGGCCCGAAAACCCATCACTTGCATCGGAGTGACCTCATTATAGGATTTCTGACCACGTATAGGCGGTGCGCGAAATACGCTGTGGAAGACCTTCTGATACATCAGGCGGCCGATGAGGTTTCGGATTCATGGGCCCATACACGCGCTGGAAACATCAATTGATTAGGATTCTCCTCTCCCAAAGAACTGTCCGGCGGTCGTTCTTGTTGCCTCCGCGAGGAGGTGAGGATATCTGGGTCGGATCGTGCTGGCTGTGATGTCACAGCCTGATGTATGGGTGTCCATCCGGTGCTAGACTTCATTGTGCTTCCAGGAAGGGGGATGCGAGCGGGGCTTACCAGTTCTGGGCGTGGTGCAAGGGTCCAACATCACTGCCACCGTACAGCCCACCCACCGATATCTCTATAGCACGACGTCTGTTGTTGTGTGATTACGGAGGACAAAATGAAAAACTTTTGGCTGGTCGTGTCTGGGTCCCCTGGCGGAGAGGATGCCTGGGGGGTTTAGCGAGCACAGGACGATACTCAGTCAAGCGGTGTTATTGATCGGATGCTGCGCGGGCGATTAACGTTAACGTTGACGTTATTATTGCCTGCAGATGCTCAAAACAGGGTTTGGAGATACCTCACAGAGGCCTTTGCTGGTGGACATTCCAACGGATCGCGTTTCGATGAAAGGTGATGGAGAAGAACAAGATTTTGGGCACTGGACTTCATTCACCGCCGACTTGATCGATATCGATTGGGGTTCCGCGTGCAGTTCCTCAAACCTTGTTTCTGAAATTCTTAGACCCGAATCAAACGTGTAGGTACAATCCGCACAATCAAAAGAATCAGTCAAGCAGACCGCAACCCACACAGCCAGTCCGGGCGGCGGAGAAAATTCCAAAAGGAAATGCTCAAAAATTGCACGAGTTGCAGCAGGGATGAGACTCCTGAGGTCCGGCATCGGCCGGTTCGTACATTGACACTCAGCAACTCGAGAACCTGGTTTTCCCATTCGATTTTTGGTCTGGGGGGTCGTCAACTCGTGCAGGGGATATATCATCGATTTTTTACGAGTGGGATGGTGGTGGAATGGATCCTACCGAGGGGACGTGGCTTCGGCATCATGCGTCGTGCCGGGGTGCCGAGCACAATACCATCAAAGCTATAAAAAACAGATTGGGGCTGTACTCATCGACAACGCTTTGTCGCTGTAAATGGACCCTCTTCACGCCATGCGTGTCCGGGGTCAAAGTTCACCTGAGGAAAACGTGGCCCCATCTGAAAGCCGCGGGACCCGTCAGTGTGGAACAATACCGGAGCTTTTCCCCTTGAAAGCTCCGATTGATCGACAGGACACCGCTCACGATGAACGTCTTTCCCACTGCCAGATGTGTCCCCGTCAGTGTACGTTACGAGGGATCGCGAAAGCTAGAGGATTGCGCGCCTTTGGTCACTGGGATCCGCGCCACCTCTTGGCGTCGCGTTCGGTGAGTCGCATCCAAGTCTAAGCGCGGTCTCGTACCCACTTCCAAAACTCAACGCTGTCAACAGGACGCCTTCCTCGCGGAACCTTGCGCAGCAGCGGGATAGAACAGACGTGGATTACTCAGGCGGACTGGTCCCAGGAAGTATTCAGGGAAAGAACTGCCTTTCTCTTTCGGATCTGGTGTATTGCCGACTCAATTTTGGCTCGCACTCATCACGACGGCCGGGGGTATATCAGAAAATCCGTACCATTTGGCGTAACGGGGCTAATGTGAGCGTTTCCAGCTCCGATCCCGGGACGCGTCTCATGAGGTTGAAGATATTGATTTGATTGACACCCGACGTCCAACCGCACGCTCAGATCATCAGCCTCTTCAGGTGACATTTTTTCCCACTTGTCAGCGAGACCCCAATATCCGTACCCCCCCGCGTGTGCCGTAACCCTAAATCTACGATTGAGCGACTTCGGGACACCCGTCCAGGTACTAGTTGTCTCTCCCGCACCACGCTTTCTGCACCGAGAAACGACGATCCCCCTTGGCCAATTACGTTCCCGGTCTCGCAGTTCACCATTCCAGCACACAACGTTCTGCACTGTCCGGTCGCCTGCTTATTCCGTGTTCGTGTACGTGGGGTGGTCTCGTCGCCGAATGTGCCCTTCATCGTGAACCTTGGTGGGGTACAGTCCTTTCTTTCCACACAAGGTGATCGTTTATGTAACTAGGGAATCTGAAGATGGCTAAATCCAATTTCCGGCCTCAAGGTTATACTTTATGCTCAATTCTCGGGACCCCCTCAAAAGCCCTCTGTGCCAGAAGGGGAGCGCCGTGAGTGTTTCAACCTGAAACTTCCGTCCTCCAGTTGGGAATTTCCCCGCCTTTTTGGGCCGAGAGAATTCCCCGACGCGCAAGAAGAAACTCGCCACCCTCTCCCCTTCTTCCAACGTGTAACATGTAACCCTCCGCCGACCCACAGCGATCGCGGGGTGGCTGAAGGAAGGTTATGATCAAGACAACGGCCGACCAATCGGGAAAAAATTCCACGTTTTAGAGAGCAGGGTATGCAATATCCCTCTCTGCAGCTGCTAGACGTTGAACGTTGAACGTTGAAACGCTGTCTAATCAATGCGCAACGACCCTCCCGCTGTTCAGGCACAGACCCCTGCTTCGTTGTCCCTCCGTTTCACGGATTCCAAGATTGTACAGACGTTGTCATCCAGGGATCGGATGTCTTCCCAGTGTCCCTTGGGTTCTCGATAAAAGAAGCCGCGAACCACCTGTTGGCGAATTCGAGTTCCGACCGGTTTCTCCTTGTTCCAGTTTCCTCACTCATTTGTTGCCACAGATGTGGTATGATTTTGGAAGAGGCGTTGCGCGAGAAGGCCCATGACGTCATTTCGGTACAAAACGTAGATGGAAAATCGCATTCTCTCGAGAGAAATTTGTCAGGATGTGGTAGTTCTCGTGTGAAGAGGCGCGACTGCGGGCCTTATTCTTCCATTCATCGTGTCGCTGATGACAGAATTACAATAAAATCAGGGTTTTTATACACGTCCAAGACGCAGCCAATCGGGAGAGACACGGGGCGGTCGATTCACCGATTACCGGAAGGAGGGGGTGAACGGTTCAGCTGACCCCACGAGTCTCCCATCCTCTTCCCATTGTTCTTTATAGCTCCCGACTGGAGACGATAGCATGGCGCTATGCAGCGGGTAATCGGCTTCTCCGATTGCCACACGCTGAAGGTGGACGGACGCGATCCCTGATCGAGACGAGATTGGCCAATTGATTATCGTCGAGTTTATGCGCCCACCACACGCCTCGTGACCTGCAAGAGAGACCTTGCGCACTTTACGGGGATAACTGGCCGCCACATGGGGAAGCGGAACCTCTCTCGGACGTCGCCCAGATATGGTTGTTCGTGCGGCTAGATTTTGACACTTTTGACGGGAAGAATGGTTGAATCTGTATTGGGAGCGCCGCTCGACGTTGTGCCCTTGTATTTGTTGCTCTCGAACGCGTAATAGCGAGACGCGGCAAGCCAGGGTTCTCTCTTCTTTGGATTTCCAACCTCGCTCTGGTTTTGCCGTTGAACAAGGGCTGAGGGGTCCGGTTTCCGTTGCGGCGGCACAGTCCGAGTGGCGTAAGCGCGCCTCTCCTTACCGACATCAGGCACATGGGAAATCCCTACCTGGGAGGTCGCTGCAATGATATCCCCGCATCTGCATTGGCCGGAGATATCGCTATATACCACAGTCTGGAACAAGGTGGGAGTGGATGCTTTGTGGGAGGTTAGGCACCGAGCGAGCGGGTCAGAATCTGATTCGTCGTGCCAATATTTTTCATTCTCCGACGTCGTTAGAGGAATGGAAGCGGAAGGGAGGAACAAGACGGACATACGCTCCGTGGGGCTTCTGCCACCTACATAGAGGGCGCAGGTTCGCAGATTACGGCCGTTGTGAGGGTTCGCACATCAGAGAGGAAAAAGAGGAATTTGTATGTGTTTGTGATGAAATGGTATCATGAGAAGCACGGCCCCGTTACCTTTGAGAAGACAGCAACTGCCAAGATTGTTGATCGATTATGCCCCGTTTGTGAAATGCTAGAAGGAAGCCCTGAGCAAATTGACCGAGGCGGTCGGTACGTAAGACGGGAAAAATGCTCCCGAGGGTTGCCGACAGTCACGCTTTGATGGGGACAATTTGGGGGGCGAATAGTGAGGAAAAAATCTTTGCATTGGAGCAAACTTGCCGCAGGCGCAGATCTTATCAGTCTTTTTCAAACGGGCCCTCGAGGCAGAATCATTGGTATTGAGATGTAAATATACCCAAAACCAACCTCGGGTTATCTTTCTCACGAGAGCAGTGAATTGGGGTCACGCATTGGGATATGTGAAGTCATCCGGATAGTCACCAGTCACCGTGGGGTGGACGAAAGCTTGTTTCGCAGGTTCTGTCTGTCTGAAGCTGATGATAATCAGTTAGCGGGGATCCCACTGGTGCTTGACAGATCTGAGATCTGATCTGCGGGTGCGGGTGGTACACACACCCAGCGCTGAATTGGACGGGCAGGGTGTTTCCGCTGTTCATTTCAAGTCAAGGGAAAAAAACGCGCGCACAAGATATTTCCGACTCTCCTCCCCCATTTTTATATATACAAAGAAATACGATCCGCACCGCACGGCGTCTTGATTGCCGTTTCTCCGCCTGTAAACGATTCCCAGTGGAAGAGAAAAAAAAAGTTGGATATCCACTCTCAGACGCCCTTTTTCTCTGCCCATGCAAACGATCGTTGGTCTGGAACGGGGGTGACGGCTAAATCCGACCGCACGCGAAGTTTCTGTTGACGTGATCGACCATCAGAGGTGCCTTAACCGAATCTCCCCAACTGGTCCTCACGACTCCAGATTCACAGAATGGCCTGTCTTTTTTTGGTCTCTGTGCGCGCGCAATTGTCGGAAATGCCTTCAACTCAGTCATTTCGCCGGCGAAAGTGGATCCTTTATGTTTTACCCGGCCTTCCCGTGATGTAAAGTGGGGTTCAGCTATTGGTCCCGACAACTGGACGCTCGCTCAGGCTTGCGATTCCCGCGGGAAAGGTGACAACGGCGGCTCGGCGTGTTGGGGCCAACGGTGAAACCCGTTCACATCAAATTTGATGATGCCCCTTCCCGCATTTGTTCTCTATAAGAATATAAGGTTGTTATCCCGCAGCCCATTTCCCGCGCTTGCTCGCTCCCTCCCGCTGCCACCCCCATGTCTTCCATAGGCGTGCCGCCCCTCATGAAAGCGGTAGTCACCCAACCGGTAGGTCTCCCCCCGCCAACCCTCCCTAATCTCAGGCTTTGATGACGATCAGAATTCAGAACCGCACCGCGCTGGTTCAACAAGTGCCCGTTGCGATGCCCGGTGATAATGAAATCCTCGTTCAGGTCAAGACCATTGCCATAAACCCGACGGATTGGAAACGTGCGTGTGTCGTCATCGACACCCGTCTGAGCTTCACTTACACCTCTCCCAACAGACCTCAAGTTCATCTGTAGTGAGCCGAGTTCGCCCTCACTCCCCAGTCCCAAGCCATAACCTCTGTCATTCACTTTCGCGTAGATGTTGGAACGATCTGTGGAGCAGATTATGCGGGCAAAGTCGTCAAGATTGGGCCAAGACAAGACCCAAACTTTTCTCTCAAAGTTGGTGATCGTGTTGCGGGTATCGTCCACGGAGGTGAGCGGAGAGTTTCCTCTCAAAGGTCCAATTCAGCTAAACCGCTCGTGTCGTCATTCTTACCGTGCAGGTGTCCACAAGGACCAAGGTGCCTTTGCCGAGTATGTCAAAGCCGATGCAGCCATTACCTGGCGGATCCCAGACTCTATTAGTTACGAGGAGGCAGTGGCGGTCTCAGTCGGCGTCCTCACTTGCATACAGGCAATGTTCCATCCTAAACGGCTAGGCCTCGTCCAGTATCCAAGCCATGTGCCAGACCAACCTTGGGTGCGTTTCCTGTTGCCCCCCCCCCTGTTGGTTGAACACGATTAATTTTGTAACCACACCCTTTTGATGCAGATCTTAATATACGGGGGAAGCACGGCAGTTGGCCACTACGCAATTCAACTCGCCCGGTTGTCTGGCTTCGGGGTGGTCACCACAGCGTCTCCACGTAACCATGGGCTAATGCGAAGGTTGGGGGCAAAGGCTGTGTTCAATGTACGCCGGTTTCTCCACTCTACCTTCACTCCTCCCTTCTCTTGATTTCACTTCGGGGATCTATGTGCTGAAATTTTTCTATTGAAAACTCTGCACAGTATAGGGACCCAAACATCGTAAAAAAGATCAAGGACGTCACGGGTGATTCGGTCCATATCGTATTGGATGCTTACAGCGAAGAGGAGAGTCAACTCATTTGCATCAAGGCCTTTGGTCCCGGCGGCGGGCGATTGATGCTCGTACAACACGAGGCACCTTACATCAGAAGGCTACGGAAGGACGTGACTGTTCAATGTACGTGATATCACTGCTCCCGTTCCCGCCGGCTCCTTTTTCTCTGGTTCACACGCTGACCTCCCCTTTTTTCGGTTTATTTTCTGCTTTATTTTTATTTTTTATTTTGCGGTTTGTTCAGCCACGATGTTGTACTCCGTGTTCGGCAGGCCGTACATGATGATGGGCAAGACCTACGAGGCGGACCCGGCCGACCGGGTACAGCTGATAGAGTATCTGCGAACCACGCTGCCAGATCATCTACGCAGAGGACTGTTACGGCCGATGAAGGTGCACCTGTGGGAAGGAGGGCTGGAGAAGATTACCGACGGGTTCCAGTACATGATCCAAGGGCGGGTCAGTGCTGAGAAGCTCGTATTCAAGTTAACATGACGATGGCGACGACGACGACAAACTCTCCTGGATACCCTCCTCTGGTCTGGGTCTTCATTTCCCCTCATTTCATTCCCCCACATCTCTGGCTCCATTACCTACACTTAGTCTACGCCGTTCCCTCTGTCCTTGTTATTGGATTCATGTACAGTATTCCCTACGTACCACTAGTTAGTCACATCTTTTTCATTCCATCTCTCGTCGCACACATGTTAACGCACTTCCTCTTACCAGCTTTCGATTAGTTTCCCTTTGTGTCTTCACCTTTTTTCCTCCCGTCAGCGCTCCCCATTACCATCCATTTCTCGTCACTCCTTTGTTTTTTCCTCCCTTTTCATTCCTTCCCCTCCTAACCCACCCTGCTTTCTCCCCCGACTGCAGTTTTTTTTGAACCCACCGGGTCTTCGCGGATGAATTTTCAACCATCCTTCATTCCTTTCGGAATAGACCGGGTTGTGTCTGTTATATTCTAACTTATTAACTAACCATACCCACGCGCACCACGCACTGTCCCTCGAGGAAATAATTATTCACTCGTTGAACCGTAACTGAGAGGGTAGACCGACAGTCGCCAGTTGCGCTCCTTAGAACGGAGGCGGAAAGAGTGGCTCAGGGTGGAAAACCTTCTCTCGATCACTCTCCCTTCCACGACTTACACTGAACTCATCACGGAAAAAAAAAAACACCTGACATACGATCGCCTGTGTTCATTCTCTCGTATCACATGTCGCCGTCAATGTCCGGAACCTCGTCCGACTCCGGGGTCGAGACATCTGACCAGATTTCGCCTCAACGAGGCACGACCCTCGCTTCCAAGAGGAAAGGCGCGTTTGAGCCACCTCGGGGTGCTGTTCTCATCGGTGGACCTGACGACGATGCTGGTCCTGTCGAGGCGGGGGAGTTTGATTGGAATTCTGTGAAGAATGATGAGGATATCGAAGTGTGGCTCGTTAGGGTCCCCAACTCGGTACGGTTTATTTAAGAATCTCTTCCCACTTCTTCCCCCTTTTATGCCGGTCTAGCCATTGGCCCCGGCCCCGCCTCGCCTCCATTACGATGGTTCTTGACCATTGGGGATAAAACACCCTGATGCAAAAAAACTTCTCTTCAAGAACCCTACCCCTAATCTGAAATCTTTCGGACATTTATAGATCAGACCCAAGCATCTCAACGACGCCGTTTTCAATGCTCCGTCCTCATCGTCCACGCATGCTCTTGGTCAGGTCAAGCGGAAACACGAGACGTACGACCTGTGGTCTCTCGGTGACCGCGACGATGAGGATGTTGATCGTGACCAGATTGGGGGTGATGAAATGAAGGGTCTTTCTTGTCTGTTGCCCCGGAAATCTAAAGGCGGGAAACTCTATCTTGGTAAGTGAGATTTTTTTTTCTGTTTGAACTCGAACAGCAGTGTCTGATATTCAAGTAGATCCGAAACCGGTCACACGAAGGCTTGTTCTCGCGGCTTCGCCGCCAACGCCGGGTACCCAGAACCCGGCCGTGTTACACCAGAACCCACCGCGGCATTCCTACCCAGCCGAAAGGTTCAAACACCGCTACACGCCCTACGGATCTTCTACCCTCTCTTCTGCACCACCCATCGCTACCGACTCAACCTCAGCTATGGACGTCGACCAGGAGGTAGACACGCCCACTACGACCCAAAAGCCCAAAAAGCGTTCCAAACTCGCCGACGGTTCCAAAAAGACGACGAAGAAATCCAAGGCTGGAAAACCGCGATCTTCGGGGGTGTTCAATTAACCATTTCGTTTGATCACGCAGTCGCAGAGGTTTGACAAGCGAACGGATAACGAACCCACTCGAGGTGATTTATGAAAACTAGGCGGATTAGAAGGTACCTTTGACGTCGTTTCGAGAATGATGCGTGCGACCCGGGTGGGTCGGGGGGCCGGGAGGCGCTACTTCACCCACTCGAAAGCGGAAGATGGCGAGCGGCTGCGCCATCCGGAAAATGGGGAAGTTGGGGAGCTTCAGATAGTGGGAGAAATCAGACGCGAAACATGAAACGTGTGTCACGATGTGATGAGGGGCATTGAGTAAGACGATTCCCTGTTCCTTCTGGTCGTTCTTGCGCTACCAGTTCTTTGCCGACGCTTGTGCGATTTACGCTGCCGGGGCGTACTGGCTCGGTACTTAATATGTTTTTCCCTCCCACCCCTTTTTCCAAGTCGGAACGAGGTATGGAAGATAATTATGATGAGAGAAACGAAGAAGGGAAGCTTTGGGTCGTTCTGTGACAGGCCCAAAGGTAGAGAATTGCGGCAGCAGGAATGCAGACCGGAGAACGGAGAGCGGATACATAACGGAACACGGAGATGGCCCGCCACAGGCAGAATGTGATGTGTGCGGGCCCATCGCTCTGTATGTAGATCCACAGGAACATTGGCCTCACGACCATCACCATTACCCCACGTGGGGGAGAAGAAAAAAAAACATATCGTACACGTGAATCACTCCTATGTGCGAAAAGTGCGGGAACGTAAGGTATAAATCGTACATCAGTGAGCAATAAGTCCGAGGGCAAACGATATGTTTGGAATTGACAGGGAACAATACGAAATTGAGATTCCAAACATGGGGCGTGTCAGTCGGAAGGGGAAAAGAACCATACGAACGAATACTGAGACCATAACTCAATGAAGGCCATTGACTTGCATGCCAGAAGCAGTGGGACCAACGAGGTCGTCGACCTGCATGGGATCTCCTGCCCCACCGTCCACCTTCTCCTTGTCTTTCCCAAGTGCGATCCTGACCTCCTCGTCGATCCCCTCAAACACGCTCTTCGGAGGCAGTCCCCAGATACGACCCGGACTCTCTTTCTGTTTGTTGTCAAATACACCACCAACGGCCTGGACCCATTGTCTCCTCGTCCGCACGAGGTCCTGCAACGTCTCCGGAACAACTAGCTTGTTGTCCCCGTCAGGGCCCAACCCCAACGCAGCCGGACACGGTATCGGCGCGGGTGGCTGTGGAGGCTCAGACCCCGCGTGGTCATTTGCCGAGACAACCCCCTTCTTCTTCTTCTTGAGCGTCTTTGGCGCGTCCTTCTTCTGCAGCTTTGTGTAAACCGTAGTGATGTTTTTGTCCAGCGAATCGCGGGCCTCCATGTACTCTTGATGCGCTAGTCTGTCACGGGCAATCTCCACAAGGCGCTGCTTACGCGCCTTGTTTGTTGCGAGGACTCGACGTAGCTCTTCTTGTGATTGACGTAGAGCGCTGGCTATAGGATCGTCGACAGCCTCTGAATAGTCCGGCTGTTGGGCAACGGGGAGAACGCCGGTCAAACGGATGTCTAGAAGGAGCAGGAGCAGGAGGAGACGGTCAATGAATTACTTACGTTTGAATCTAGAAGCCCGTGATAACGCATCGTGTCCCGTAGCCTTTGTTCCAACTCCATCGCAGACAACTTCTCCTTCCCTGCTGCTGCTGTCGCGCCATTTGCAGGGCGACCCTCCATCGCATCTTCGGCGGCCTTAACTCCTCTCCATTCGGCGTTCGGTATCGGTAATAAGGCGCTCACAAGCCTTTCGGTTAATGGACCGTGTCCCCTCTCCTCTGATAGAAGATCTTGTTCGGTCAACGTGGAAGGATCCCATTTACCCTTGGGCGGGGTTGTTGATGTGCTTGCCACGCGAGCAGCCGAGGTGCTTTGAAGAGGCGCGCCATATGATTCGATGTCTTCCTCTTCCCAGGTTTCGGAGTAGTGTCGACCAAGTTTAGGGACAACAAAAGGGTCAACCTCGTCTCCATTGAATTCGAGAAAGCCGATGTCCTCTTCCTTGATTGGTCGTAGCCATGGCTCAATGCTGGTGTAAAAAGTGGTGACGAGAACTTGTGACGGTTGCTTTGACCGGCTGAAGTCATCCGTGACATCTGTGGGCTTGCTCGGGCCAGGAAGCGGTGGGGGCAACGCTGGCGGTTTTGTAACAAGCAAGTTTTGAGAGGATGGGAGAGACCAATCGGGCGCTGCGATGGGCTGTGATACCTGAAAGACGTAAGATTTGATACGAGGTTAGGCGGTCAATCAGGTCACCTTTGCTGACGGGTGTGAGACTGTGGCCTTGGACGGTTTGTAAGATGGCGGTAGCGACTGTGATAATGCGGGGGAGGGTTTCCGCATCTTCTGGGGTTCTGCAAAATGCTGAGATATAGTGTAGACAGGGATGGTCTGTAGTCACCCACCAAGCTCAACATCACTCCCGTCGTCTCTCTTCCGTTTCTTCTTTTTCTTTTTGAGGTCGTCAGATATCCTGAAATCAGCATTTTAGCGTTTGAGCCACTTGGGCGGCTAAGTAGCCGACTCACGATGGTCGAGGGTCGAGTGAAGACCGGGATGAAGAAGCACCGTTTGCCATGTGCGAGGCTCCATGACCAGCCTTGACAGAGGGTACAGATGAGACGGATAGCCGACCGTCATCGCCGTTTACACTGGGCGTATCTGGTCAAGGTATGATAGACGACATTAGCATCCAAAAAAGTTCGGATGGGGTACCGGACGCGAGAACACGCACAAGCTCTACCTTTCCTAGCTTTCTCGACTGCTCTAGCTTTGCCTTTCTCCTTTTCTTTCATCCGACGCATGGATTCCTCGATCGCCTTGAGGTCATTGCCCGCTTTCTTCGCGCGTTCGTAAGCCTTCTGCTGGAGGAGTTTGAGCTCGGCCTGCAGGGCCTCGAGGTCGTCGATGGGCGGAATGACATCCGGAGGGTCTCTGATGAGGGGAGAGAGTAGAGGAGGAGATGAAGGATATGGAGAGAGGATCGACGACATTGTGTTGCATCAGTGGTCAGACAACTCGTGTCTCCCGTTCAGGCCGTCGTAGAGCACAGGCGGCGACCAACAAAATACGAAATAATTCGCAAATAAATTCACCGCGTGTCACCTCACCGACAGGTAGAGGATAAAGATAGGGGAGATAGGAAAGAAAAAATGGGGGAGGTCGGGTGGACGGCTGTCGACGAAGGGTCCACGTGCTAGTTCGTGGAAGTGGAACAAAGGGCGGGCTGGGAGACGACCTCCACACCCGCTCACAGAACCACCCAACACCGACGACAATGGACGACCCGGGCCACCCAACGTCCAGACAGTCGTTAAGCGACTCCGAAGATGACGAGGATATCGAAATGGTCGGCCTCGAGGATATTGCGATGACTCCCCGGAAGGTCACCCACGCCGTTGACCACGATTCAGAGTCTTCCGACGACGATGACGACGTTGGCAGGGGCTTGCTCGTTTCGGGCTCTCAACGCAGACCCGGACATGCTCATACACGCTCTCTTAGCCTCAGTAGAGGCATTAACATCTGGCAGCAAGCTAAGAATATCGTCATAGAAGTGAGCGATCACCCGCCGGCTACACGCTAAAATCCCTCACACCCGATAGACTGTACCTACGCTCTTGTTCATGACGGTTGGCATCATGTTCACTGGAGAATTGATGGAGAAAGTCCCTGTGAGCACTCCTCACAATTCGAACGGCTTTATGACAGCAATTGAATCCTTTCGATTAGAACTGGGGACCCATGAGAAGGATCGATGAGCTTGTCATCCTCATTCCCGTAATTCTCAATCTGAAAGGGAACCTCGAGATGAACCTTTCAGCGCGACTCGGCACCGCCGCCAATACTGGAGCTCTTGAGGCGGAGGGGGTCAAAAGGGAGATCGTTATTGGAAACCTCGTTCTGCTCCAAGTACAAGCCACCGTGGTGTCCTTCGTCGCAGCTTGTTTCGCCTTCCTTGTTGGATTTGTGGTTCCAGATCCTCCAGCACCTCCCGATACATCGTCTGCCGCTCGCGGGATTGGGGCGTCTATCTTGCACCATTTCGCAAGAAAGCCGATCCACCCGCATCCAAGTCCCAAGAAGGGATCGCCCCCGTCCGGTCTTTCCGAGTAAGTTGGGGGGTTTGTTTTCACCGAACAAAGTTAACGCTACGCAGATTCGCAGTGGTGGCCGCATCATCAATGTCCGCTGCTTGTCTCTCGAGTGCATTTCTCGGTTCTTTCATGTGTGCTCTCGTCCTCGGCTGTCACAAATACGGTCTAGACCCGGGTGAGCAGACACTCTGCGGTCCCGGTCATGGCACCAACGTTGATCTCGCGTCTGTGTGCGGTCTTAGACAACATCGCCCCTCCAATCGCGTCGTGTTTAGGCGACCTCGTCACGCTTTGTCTTCTTACGGGTGTATCATACCTTTACATCAACCTCCTTCACGCGCCTTTCATCCTCGTAATAATTATCGTCGCGATATTCGCCGGCGCAATCGGCTGGATCGTCCTCACAAACAAAAACCCGCACGTAAAACCTCTTCTTCGGGAAGGTTGGTCACCACTTTTCGGCGCTATGATAATAAGCAACGGTACCGGAGCCGTCTTGGATTTGTTCGCCAGCCGATATGAGGATTACGGGTTACTCGCGGTGGCTAATACGAGTGGGTTTTGAGTTTCTCACTACGTCTTGGATGCATCTCTGACAGAACGAAGGCTTACCTGGTGGCGTGGGCTCAATTCTGATCTCGCGTATCTCGACAACTCTTCACTCCGCCATGTCTGCTCTTCCTTCTGCCTCCACCTCCCCAAATAAGTGGGATGAACGCAGCAGGAAACCTAGCCTTAAGCTGGTCATTGGAACGCTTTTCATTGTGACACTTCCGATTGAGATCGTATTTTTGGCGGTATTAAGAGGCGTAGGGTGGTTGGAGACCCCGTTTCTACTTATTGGGTTTTTTGTTCTGTTCTTCTGCATGGCGGTAAGCCTATCCTCCTCTGATTCATCTCTAGTAGACTGACTGAGCTCCGACTTTGGCAGGTTGGAACCTCGCTCTCCATCGCCAATTTTCTGACGAACTTCCTCTGGTCCAAAGGATACGACCCAGATACGTACGCCATGCCAGTACATTCCGCAACGATGGATCTCGTTGGTCAATTGCTCCTTGTGGCTTGTTACGAGCTCGTAAACGCAATCGGGGGGAAGGTCCGGACAACACCAAACCCTCCGCCCGCTCCTTCCCCTTAGGGGCATTCGAAAAAGCCCACAAGTTCCTGACGAAATACACCTGTCGTGCCTTATCGCCACTGACACCACTATCAGGACCGTAATCGGAACGGCGTGCCTTCCGCGTTATCTGGGGTATCGAGGTACATCTGCATTGCATCCAACCGTGGTCGTTAACCGCCTCTCATCACTCGCGTTTCGCATTCTACGTTTACCTTACTCCCATATTGTGCGCATCGGTGCATCTCAGCTCTTACATACCGCGTACCGCGTATTTGGATTCTACATGCAAATAATTTATCCGACGCCATCTCCGTAATGTGCACATGTAGTAACTTACACTTAGAGTTTTCTTTTGGTTCCCTGAGATCGATGACTTATATTTTAAAGTCTTTCAGGTACCCCAATGGAAAGTGCATGCGCACCCATTAGATAGGTCGTTCTCTGGGCCCGCATTCGACCGTCCTCGTGGACGCGAACGTACTTTTTCTCCAAGGCACAGGAACCGGGAAAACTCTGTTGGCCTGTTTCAAGGCAAGAAGTTCGCAGAAAAAAGTTGGTTCACGGGTTCGTGATAGTCCGTGATGATGCAGGGTGTATTTGAACATGAAATTCACTGAAGTACACGTAACTCGACAAGAAATTGGTGGCACCCAGCAGCGTTTGTCCCCGTCGGATAAAAGTACATGAAATAGACTGGCCAACACATGCAATTTGATTTCCCTAGAAACGACATATGAGCGGAGTTTACCCCACCTGACTAGAGAAATAAATATGACCTCAATCGACATAACGACGCAGTCGACGCATTGGGAATCGACGCTCTTCAACTCTTTTGAAGCCACCACCCTTCATCTAACGCGTCCTCCACCAAGAAATCGTACCAAAACTTTGTAATCGGCACCGTCGATAAATGCCATAACGCGTGCGCGTCGATGATAAACCTCCACGGAGGAAAATCGAGTAGCTCTAGCGCAGTAGCCGCCGTCGTGAGGAGGACAAAGGCAAAGGCCCCATTCACGAAGGCTGGGCGGTAATCCTTAGGGCGGAATGGAAATCGGGGGAGAAGCGAGTGGGAGGGGGGTAAGGAGTAGGTGGTCCAGAGGATGTTGTGCATGAGGCCAATGATGAGGTTGAATGCCATGTTATAAGTGTAGTCGAATCGAGGGAGAGCGCTGAGGTAAGTTACGTGCCCGATGTAAGCGGTGAGACAGGCAACGGTCCACGGTTTGAGGGCTCGATGAGGAGTGGAGGAGGGTTGGGGTGAGGAGGTCGTTCGAGAACCGGAGCCCGTGTAGAGATGGAACACCCGGACGACAACTAAGTACAACGCGTACATGATTGCGGATGCGGCAGAGAAGTAGTCCAACTTCTCGGTCCATGGCACATCTGGTAACGAGGTCAGTTACCGCCACGAGACACACTTGGAAAGAATAAACCTCTTGTATGGAACACAGAAGACCAAAACCACGCGTTAATGCTTACACATGACCAAGTGAGGTAGTATGGCCGCATTGGATGATCTTGGGGGACTTTCTTGGACACTGCTCGCGCCCCTTGAACATGGGCGATCAAGTTCAAGACTGAGAACGCGACTGAGGCAGGCTCCTGCATCCCCGCATACCGAATGAACGGCCATTTCCCATAATACTGCACAATAGGTTGCTGTTCCTCGACAGCTTTATCGGTGATGAACCGCATGCACTGGTACTTGCATTCGTCGGTACACGTCCATTGGGCGAGGCGGAAGAGAGGGGGAATCTCGCATTGGCCTTTAAAGTAGTCGAGACAGATTGGAATGCAGTTTCGAAAGAATTCGGATCGGTCTCCTGCTGAGGCGAGGACGAAGGGGGTGCAGGTAAGGATGATCAGCCACAGACGTGGGACGTCAGTGCGAAGGTGCATCATACTCGGCCGTTCGGCATCTCCCGACCCGCCTCTCCACTGGAATGGTAAACGGTCGACACGAAGAGACTGAGTTCCCTGAACGAGGGAGAGTCGGGGATAATCACGACAAAAGCCGGAGAAAAAAAAAAAAACAGCGGACGTTCCCCATGCTTCAGGGTAATCGCCTCCGAAGAGCTTGAATTCTCCAGCGGCGATGAATATGCGAATGGCAGCTGGACCGCGGTTTACACGAGAACGGCTTTGTACAATACAGTCTCCGGAACGAGTTGTTGAACCGCTCCCGTAGGAATGTCATGCTACCTATTTGCTTACCCATCTTCGGCCATGGTTCTGCAACGGTGTAGCGAATTGCGACCATCGAACAAACACCTCGCAGCATTTCCGAGACGCTTGCATATCTTGCGGAGAGCTTCCAGGTGGTGGGTTGGCGTTACTGGAGTGACGTGCGATTGACGACTTAGTTACAACTGCTCATAAGACAAAACGGATTCCACCACAAGCCTGTGCTTGTGGTTTTACGAGACATCTTGATTGGGAGCCCAGAGCAGATCACAGGTACTGGTAAACATATAAAAATAACGTAGAGCTAACCCGCAGTTTCTCCCTAAGACCCGACACGATGGCCACTGTCTATTACGGACTCAAGGCAGGTTTGTGATGGAAGAGGGTGATGGTCCAGTTCAGTGTCTGGCACGGGAATGAAGACACCAGGCTCCCACAAATCGGCGCCTGTTGGAGAGAACCTTGCGGCCACATATAAGCAATCCACTACATCAGGGGACCCCACGGGAGACAGATCTCGAAGGGTTTCGGGAAATCTTCGGTTGTCCACGCGGTCGGGAAAAATGGAAGGACGAAGAAGGGTTCGGTGTGGGCGTTGCTTCCGCCGGCGAATGGAAGTCCTCGTGACAGTCCGAGAAGGATTTACTGGTGCAGTTTCACGGGGGACTGAAGTCATGTGCGATAGAACGCTGCTCGACCTGCGGTACTATACATTCAGTTTGACGCCACTGGGAGCGAGTAAGTAGGGATGTAAAACGGAAGCTACATAATAGCAACCTGTCAGCGGGTGACATAGCGATATCACTTGCCCCGAAGTGCTCACGATCTTTGCACTTGGCAGACGAGGGAACACCCGCCGGGGAAAGTTAAAGAAAACAGGGAGCCGTCAAGTAATAAGCATAAGGACCCACAGTCGATTGGAACTGATCGTGGTAGCGGCCCTCAGGCATCACAGGCGACCGGCATCCGGTGACCACGCAGTTATCTCCGATCGGAGGATGGTGGTGAGGACCTCCCAGTCAGGGTCTTCCCAAGGCAAACTCGGCGAAAGAGAACTCCCGACACTCCGCGATGCGAGAAGAGCCAACAGTTCGATGGCGCAATGATACTCGGGTAAAAAGATTGAGCTAGAGCAAACATCAGCCAGAGTTGCGATGGATCATGACCTCCTCACATATAAGCATACCGCATCGGATCATCCGTGTCTACGTTTGTTGAGATCTATTGATACACCGGGTCTCATATCATCCGCATTCTGTCTTACCTACGACGAAAAAAGCGCCCAGCACTGCCAACCCAATCTGTAGAAGCTCAAACGACCATCATCAACGCCCTGGGAACGCTCTTTGCCTATCGGTTCATCTGAGCCGAACACCAGGTGTTACTAATAGGTGTATATATACCCGAAAGAAGACCGCCCTTCTTCCAAGCTGATGTTGGTCGTGAGATTGCCCGCAGGCGCTGCCGTTTAGTAAGAGTCCCATAACTCAGGGCATGCAGAACCAGCGACCCTGAGACAATAAGACAGGAGTGCAAGTCCAGGCCCAGTCACCTACCCTCGGGATCGGAGCAGTAAAATGAAACAGTCGTGGGAAACGGATCGCGATCACCATATCCGTCTGCCAAAGTTTCCCATCCACGGCATCCTTGAAGATATTTAAGGTCATCGGTTACAGTTTCTGATCCCGGTAGCTTTGGGGAGCCACCATCTGCTTCAGTTTTCAGGACGCAAGGAGAGTTCCTGGGTCAATTGACCCTCTTTGGCGCTTGAGTGCCTGAGGTCCGCGTGGTGACACCGCTTCAGGCGTTCCGGGTAACCCCAAAGCCCGACCGGAGACATCTACAAGATCATGCCTGCATCATACCGCATATCTTGCGCCATCGACCCCCCTAACCAAGCGGGGAGCTGTGAACCCGATTGGTGCGCACGTGGATCAGACGAGGTTCTGGGGACCGGATGAAGGAATAACAAGGGAGGTGATAGAACTGCGTTCACGGCCCTGGTGTTCCGTTGTATTACTGAATGAATCTGAGAAATGTGCCAAACGTGACCAGCGAAAACCCCCTTTAACTGAATTCGAAATGTAAGTATGTGTATAGTACACGGTCGGGACAAGGCAGTTGATACAATATTGCAAAAGGCATAAGCAAACGAGAGAGGTGCGAAACGAACGAAAACGAGGCGAAAGGATTGGATAGTTTGAAGGCGCAAGCGCGAGGTGCGAATGGAACGCAATAAATCAACCGCTAGGGAAAAGGAAAAAAAAAAAACGACTATGTGCGCGAAGGACGAAAAGGGTCGAATGCCCATACGAAAAACATGTTTCAAACAATGAAAGGCGAAAAAAAGCAAGATGGAAGAGTTCGTCGCATTTTGGTCTCATTACTTAACAGCTCTCGACGAGCTGAGACCAATTCGGAGATGTGAACTCTGGCATCTGAGGAGCAAAAGGCAAAGAAAAATTCGTGTCCCTGGAACCCCAAATACTAGCCGTCCTCCTCATCCTCTTCCTCCTGGCGATCTCGATCTCGGGGAGACTTCCACGTTGGACGGGAGGGGGAAGGAGTTCTTCAACGAACTCCAACTCGAGAATGTGTTTACCCTCTTTCCAACGTTCGGTCCGTTCGTGCGCGTGGATCATTTTCCAACCGAGATACGAGCTGCACCCGAGACACACGATTTCTTGGATGGTGTACGCCCCCGAAGTCATCAACTGAATCGAAGGCCGATCGTACCGGACATTCGTTCTAGAAAGGTGGGGGGGGGGGGGGGGGCAAACATAAGGAAATGTTGGGATTGGCGGGACG